>Ga0123335_1001990_pt1 | contig 31680 bp, 23 predicted proteins | sample BiotimSIPDNA_2_FD_89707 | JGI IMG/M metagenome (GOLD analysis project Ga0123335, IMG submission 89707) | Anaerobic biogas reactor microbial communites from Washington, USA - Biogas_R2 time_0 SIP DNA | ecosystem: Engineered > Bioreactor > Anaerobic > Unclassified | place: Washington, USA... | reverse complement strand
TTTCAATATCTCTAAGGGGGCTCTCCCCGAGCCAGAGGCAAGGGGGGAGCTTTAGATCTCTACATAAACAATCGCATCATATTGCGCTGCTCGATTTCCAAAGAACCGCGCCGACAAGCCGGGCAAACCGGAAAAATCGGCGAATCGTTAAGTTAAACCCGAAACGCGCCTTTGCAAGCAATCGGGGGAAACTTTTTCGACTTTTTTTGCCGCGGAGCCGTTCCGAAACGAAGCCGGATTTCTGCGACGGATTAATAAATTACACCGCAAATACTCTTTTGCAAGCCAATCAATCGCTTTTTTTACGATTTTTCTTGATTATCCGCAAAGTCCTTATTTTGCCAGGAGAATTTGCGGATCACCTATCGAGGAACCTGGTCTGAATCACAGTAAATTTGTTCAGCCATGCGTCTCGATGCAGGTGCGCGAGGACGGCCTGTGTCGCGAGGACGCTGCAGAATCGTTCATTCCCCGCGACCTTGAAGATGGTTGGGTTTGTCAGGGTATCCCTGATGGCAAGGAAGGTATCCTTGTCCATGTCCTTCATTTCCTGAAGCTGTTGCGCGACAATGGCGAGGGTGTAGTAGTCCGACCTGGTTGTGAGGAGGTTTGCTGTCCTACCGATGAATGCTTCCTGTTCGCGGTCGTTTTTGGCATTGAGCTTGTTTGCGACTTCCCGCATCATCGTTGCGGTTGCGCCCCTGAATGGGGAAGGCAGGTCTTGGAACCAGGTTTCGGTGAACCATGAATTGTCGATAGTGGTTGTAGCGAGCCAGTTGCTGTAGTTGAATTTTTCCTTTGGATCATCTGGATTTGCCGGCGGTGGCGTGATAAGTTTCCCGTTATAGTTGTCTGTCCAGTCGATTCCATTGAGCAGTTCGAGCCAGACTCCATTGTTTCTGGTGTTTGCGTTCAGCGCCGGGACAGTTGATTTTTGCGGTCCGAACTTCACTTGGTCCAGAATGATTGCGTCTCCATGGTCGTAGGCGCCGAATTTTGCATCTGATGGGCTGGCAAAATGCGTCAACCGGATTGTCCGATGCGGTTCCGCTCGATGAATGGCTCCGAGTTCCCACAGGGATTTCATGTTGTTGTTTCGGATGTATGCCGTTGACACCTTGATGGTCGTGCCTTGGTTTTCCTCCAAATCGTGCTGGTAGGCTGCATCATCATTGACCTCGTAGTTGGAATTGATCTTGCCGATGGTTCCCGCGTTGTTTCCTTGTATTTTCCAGTACTTTGAGCGGTGGTTGCATCTCGGGTCTTCCGCTTCCATGGTCATTTCAAGGGGTGTCTCGACTGTGTCCAGGAACCAATATGAGATATCGGGACTATCGTCGATCGTCACCTTGCCTTCGCCGTCCTCCTTATGGTAGTTGTTCTCGTAGTTGTTGAATTCATCGATGTTGTCACTCGTCACACCAGGCAGGCTGAATGTGAACGCAAGCTCGACCGGGTTCGCGGGCTTGCAGAATGCCAGGTCGTAAATCAACGGCTCATCCCCCGCCTCGTCGTTGGTCAACGCCATGTATGCCGCAACGATTTTGAGCTTGAGCTTGACGTTGTCATGCGCCTTCGGGTAGTATGTCGTTATCAAGTTGCCGCTGACATCCGCCGTTTGCGATACGATTGGTTCGTCCTGGAAGGCGGCCAAGGCCAAAATCTGGCGCGGGAGCTTGACCGTCAGGAATTCGTCTCCGTCATCCCAGTCTTCGTCTTTGATCTTTTGATGGAAGCTGCCGTGCCTGAAATTCGTTTCGACGTATGCGGCGTCCTCCCCATTCCAGGAGACGCTGAACTCGCATTGGATTCCCAGATAGGCTCCCAGGTCATCGCCGAGCTTATCGACCAGGTCGTCGCCTGCGATATCGTTGAACACATTGGCGAATTCGACTTCAAAGTCCTGATCCAGCACCAGCTGGTACTTTCGCGTATCCTCGTCCAATCGTCTTGACACATGGAACGTGGCTTTGAGTTCATTGAAGTAGGGAACCGATTCGTTGCCGCAGTAGGCCGGCTCAGGACATTGATCAAGTTTCGTTGACGCGTTTCCGGCGATGAATTGCCTGATCTTGTCCAATGCGCCGGCATCGACAGTCGCAATGTCGTCCGCATCGCAATAGTCAATCAAGTTGGCCGCAACATGGGTGCCGACGGGCACGTCGGCCTTGTCCTTGATTTTTCCCAGGTATGGGATGCCGACAGCAGCATTGTTGTCGGCATTCTCGGGCGAGAGGGTAAACGGATGTGGTTGTTCGTTGGCGAAATTGGTTGGTTCGATGGCATTCCAGTTATTTCCCCACTCGGTTCCGCTCAGATCGAAGCGATCATAGATCTTCCCCGGGACTGGTGTTTCGCCGTCTGGTGTCCAGAAGCCGTCCGGATCGAAGAAAGCATCGGGTTCATGGATGCTGAAGAACCTAAATCTCTGAAGCGGATAGCCCAGTTCTGTCATGGTCATATCCAGTTTTGCCAGCAGGTGCTCGTGTGAAAGCCAGGGAAGACGTCGTTCCCCTTCGCTTTCATCCATTATGTCAACGACGTTTTTTGGCGCCCTGATTTCCTGGGCATGCTTTCCGAGCCTAAGTGTATTTTCCTCGTCGATCTGGTTTTTCGTCGTCTCGTCCTCCGTAAGATTGAAGACGAATTCCGGTTCGGTTCCAGGGTTGTCGTCGTAGGTTGTCTTGAAGCAATACGGGAATTCAGTTGACTTGACGAGTTTCGGCGCATTGTCGTTTTTCCGTCTTGTGACGAGTCGATTGAAGTCGAGCTTTGCCGCTTCTTCGAGAAGCAGGTAACCATATCTTCCAATGAGGTTGTCATCGGAGTCTTCGACTTCGACGAATCCTGCCTGATCGAGGATTCCGGCATAGTAGAAAGCCGGATCCCAGGCCACGACAAGCAAGTCCCCGAAGGATCTTTCCTGGAAGTCAGGCTCTTCTTCGCCTTCGCCGGGATCGCCGGGACTGGCTTCGACGGCGATTTTCTCGATGGCATAGAACTGCGAGTACGGGGTATCAGCATTTTCGGCATACAGGCCCCATTTGTCCAGGATTGGGTAGTACGAGTAATCAGAATCAGTATAGATTTTCCATTCGGCTCTCATTTGCGCCTGGATCCTTTCAAGTGCCGATTCGGCAAGCAACCTGACCTGAACCTGGTCTGCCGCAGATTTGGCGATGGTCCTGCCTGTCCTTGCCGAGAAAGCGAAAGACAGGGCAATCATCATCACGAATGAGAGGATTCCCAGTGTGAGCAGCAATGCGGAGCCGCGTTCGGGGGATGTTGAGATTGGCCTAGTCATTGAGCAACGCCCTCCAAGAGTCATTTTTCAAGGGAACAATCGAGATGAAATCCCGTCTTGTTTCCTGTATTCTTGCTTCTCTCAGGGTTTGCGCGCCGTCCTGGCCGCCGATTGGATCATCGTCATCCAGGAGCATGGCGTCGGGACTGAAGAAGGAGGTTTCGATTTCCAGCGACAATCCATCGTCAATGACATTGATCCTGAATTTCCTCACTCCATCGAAGACCGCCCTGTTATCCGCGAAGCTTTGGAGATCGTCTGGATTATCCGCCACTTTTCGGATGCCTGTATTGATTTCCTGTTCCAACGCGTGCCTTGCTTCTTGCGGATCCAATCCCGTCCAATTCGCCAGCAGCGTTGATCCGTTCTCAAAAGAGAATCGATAGAGTTGCGCCTTGTCCTTGTCAAAGGCATAAAGCAAGAATATCGGGAAGATCGAGTCGTCGCCTTCGCTGGCGAAGAAAGCGAGGTAGACATCTCCCTTTTCGGAGTCTTCCAGTTCTTCGATGTTGGTATCCAGGTACGTATTCCCGTTGATATCCTCGATGTTCAGGTCATCATTGACCTTCCAGAAGCAACGGGGGAAAGTCATTTCGGGTTCGGAAGAATACATCATATTCCTGAGGTCATGTTCGAGGAGGGACATCACGACCTGCGCGTTTTCCATTGTCTCGGCAATATGACGGCTACCGGTCCAAACGCGTTGCGCACCAAGGATGAACTGGAATAGAAATCCCATGATCACGATGATCAACGCCACCGTAACCATGATTTCAACCAAGGTGAAACGCCTGCTCGATTGACCTGCTCGATCTACCACAATCAATTCCCAATGCTACAAACCCATATTGAACACATCGTAAACGTATTCGACTCGTCGCCGCGAAGCCTTGGGAAGTTCCACCGGCCATTCCAATTCGATTTTCAGCCGAATGTAACCATCGTTTTTCTCGGGGCTGCTGACTAGCGCCAACACCCTGAAATCTGTCTTTTCGTCAACTTCGTCTCCATTTCCCAAGTCGGAAGGTGCATTTCCACGATAGCTTAGCACCTGGAAAACCATCTCGCCATCCCGCTGGAAAACAGTTCCCCCAATCCGGTTCCACTGCTCTCCATTGCAGCCTTCAGCATCCACGTCCGCATCATTGGTCTCGGAAATGGAATCGTACCAATTGACCCAATCGTCCTTGATGTTGACCTTCAGCCTCTGCATCAGCTGGTCGGCCGCATTGGCGGCATACGTCTCGGCAACAGCATCCCGGGTTGCGGCTGCCCCAACCGGGAACAAGCCCATGATGCTGCAGACGCCTATGGCCAAAACGCCCAGGGCAAGAACGACCTCGACTAGATTGTAGCTGGAAAGACGACGCATCGACGCTCCATGACTTTTAAGAAAATCACATACCTTGGTTTATAATACCATATTTAATAATAACGAACAAAACGGATTGCTTATTGCCAGTTCGACTAGACAAATCGAGCCATGTCATCGCGATAACGCGTTCTGGCGGGATGCTCCTCGGCCGGCCACCCAAGCGCAACTACAGCCACCGGAACTACAGACGACGGCAAGGCAAACAACTTGCGAAGCGCTTCGACGCGATCCTGACGGGGATGAACACCCAGCCAACAACCACCTAAAGACAGGCACTTGGCAGCCAACAACAAATTCTCCGTCGCCGCAGAACAATCCTGAAGCAAGTACGACAGTTCGCCGCCATGGGCGCGGGACAAGTCGCCGCAAATAACGATTCCAACAGGCGCGTCAACCAGAAAGCGCCCATTGGGCAAGCAGGACGCAACGGATTTTCGGGATGACTCCGAACGCAAGACGATGAACGACCAGGGATCCTTCGCACAAGCGGAAGGAGCACTCGAGGCCGCCGACAACAAGTCCTTGATCAAGTCGTCCCCGACAGGACGCAATTGGAAGCGCCTGACGCTGCGGCGACCATACAACAGGTTCAACTTGGGATTCAATCCGCCGCCCGCCCCAGACGTTCCGGTGGATTCAACGCTTTCTCCGCGAACCCTGCGAATGGTGGACGTCGTGGAACGACCATCGACGAACTTGATGAATACGAATTGTTCGACGACTGGCTTGAGCACCGCGTATTCCTCGCGATCGAGCGTTTCCTCGGTGTAGTCGCCGCCCTTCACATAGATGTCAGGGCAAACCGCCTTCCAGACTTCTGTCGCCCTAACGTTGTCAAACACGACTACGGCATCAACGCATTGCAGGCTTGCCAGCAGGAACGCCCTGTCGTCTTCTGAAACGACAGGCCTTGTCGGTCCCTTTAACTGCTTGACTGAGGCATCGCTATTGACTGCGACGAGGAGCGCGTCTCCTGCCTGCCTTGCCTGATTCAGGTATTCTGCGTGTCCGCGATGGAGGAGGTCAAAGACCCCATTTGTCCCGACGAGTTTCCGTCCCGAGGCCCTCAAGTTTTCTCGCCACTTCGCGGCTTCCTGCAAATTCATCACCTTTGATGCAATATCCATTCTTGCCTCCATATTACTTTGCCGAGACCACGGACACACCGGGCATGAGCATCGTCGGTTGCCTGCTCTGCTCGTCCACGTCCGAGCTCAAGAGGATTTCGCCTTTGATCAGATCCAGGATATTCCCTGCGACCATTGCATTCTTGACGCGTCCCACGATTTCGCCGTTTTCAATGACGAAGCCCAGCGCCACATTGGCCGAGAAGTCGCCATTTGCCAAGTTGCCTTGCCCGAATCCCAGCAATTGCTTGATATAGAGTCCGCGCTTGACGGACTTGATCATGTCGCTTTCCCGGATGGTTCCCGGGAACACGCATGGGGAAACCGGTCCACCGCCACCGCCAGTCGGTTCCACGCCGACCAATCCAGCCGTATCCAGGTCGTATAGGAAGAGTTGCAGGATTCCGTCCTTGACCAGGTATCTCCGCCTTGTCGGCAGTCCCGCTCCATCGAAAGCAGCTGACGAGGGATTGAAGTCCATGAACGGATTGTCTTCGATGGTCAGGTTTGGCGATGCAATTTGCTGTCCCAGCTTATCCTTCAAGGGCGATGTTCCCTTGTACACGGCGCGACCGTTCATTCCTCCCAAGATCGGCACGAGGAAAAGTCCCATCATCCTTGGTGGCAGGATGACGGGATACTCGCCGTCCGGGATCACAGCCAGCCTCGAAGCCCATTCCAGATCCCTGGCGATGGTCTGCTTGATGTAATCCTTATCATACAAGTGATTCACCTCCATCCAGTTGCGCCTGGCGCCCGAAAACAGCATGTCGGTCCCAACCGTCTTCTGAATTCCTGCGCCGAGCGACCAAGCGGTAGCGGTATCCGACTCGCACAATCCGGCATTGTTGACGACGATGCTTTCCCCTTCGGATTTCGACGCGCTGGCGCTGATGTCCATCGTGTCGTCGATCGACTTGAGATAATCCACGATTTCCTGGCAATCCTCGATCATCTTCTCGCTGGTCAACTTGATTACGGAATCCGAGTGCCCCTTGATGTCGGCGTACACACCCGGCTTCGGATAGGCGCTGAAGTACGCATCCGCCCCAACCTGAGCCAACTCGACGGCACGCCGGACCATCCCGTCAAGCTCCTCGGGAATATTGCCGCTGGCGCCGCCACGGCGACCGTCCTTGACGACTTGTATCGAATACCCAACGCTCTCGTCGCTGCCCGAGTACTTCAGACGACCTGCCTCGAAATTGCACGAACGGCTTTCGTCATGGGAAAAGGATATCTTGACGGCAGACGCACCAAGCTTCTCCGCCAACGATACTCCCGCCAGCATCCGCCCTCGCATCTCTTCAACATATGTTGTTCGCATCTTTAACGTATCTCCCTGAAAATCCAATTCACACAATCAAGCCTTACCGCCAATCACGGCATTCCTGACCCGTACATGGGGCGCGCCGCAGGTCACGGGCAACGGCGACTGCCCACCCTTGCCGCAACCGCCTCCTGTCTGGGGCAGAACCAAGTCGTTCCCAATGCCGTCAATGTCCTTCAAGGTCTGGAAGACATTTCCGGTCACGACGATATCCCGGAGCAGCTCCGCAATTTCGCCGTTTCGGATCCTGTATCCGTATGCGGCCGAGAACGTGAACATTTCCATCATCGTCTGCCCGCCGAAAGCGGAGCAAGCGTAGATTCCGTCATCGACGCCGGCGAACATCTCCTCCTTGGTCATCGTCCCGGGTTCGATGAAGGTGTTGCTCATTCTAACGATCGGCACATGCCGCCTGCCAACAGTCCGTGCGTTGCCAGTCGCCTCCTCGCCCATTTTCGCAGCCGTCTCCAGGGAATGGAGATGCCCCGCCAAAATACCGTCCTTGATAAGCGGCGTGCGTCGGGTTGGGGTTCCCTCGTCATCAATCATTTGCGTTCCCGCCAAATTGGCAAGCGTCCCGTCATCAGTGATGTTCAAGTCAGGATTTCCCATGACTTTTCCGAGGCTCATCAGCTCTTTCATCTGGGGATTCTCAAACAGGAAATCCGCCTCGCTCAAATGACCGAATGCCTCATGGACAAAAACACCCGCAAACTTGGGATCCATGATGACCGTATATCGACCACCCTCGCACTTCGGAGCCTTCAGCAATGCAATCGCGCGATTCGCAACCTCTTGAGCTAACGAATGCTTCCCGAGAACGACGTTAAAGTCGTCAACCGACGATACCCCCTCGTGGGCACGCTGGACCAAGGAACCGTCGCGCGCTATCCCGGCAAGAGCCAAGAGCACACGGGGACGCTCCTCCATAAAGTAATTCCCGCGACTCGACGCAAAATGAACCTTGCGAAACCTCTCTACATAGCTCACGGCACTGGATTCAATCCCCGGAGTGCCCAAGATCAACTGGTTGTACTCGCGAATCAGCGACAGCTTCTCATCGAAGTCAACCTCGCGAAAATCCCGCTTCATGTTCGCGGGAGCAATGATGTCGGAAGGAACCGGATACTCGAACAGACAAGTCTTTTCATGGCCGACCATCGCCGCGTCCGAACAGGCATCGGCGACCCGTTCAGCCAGGTTGTCCAATGAATCGAAGGTGCAAATCCCCCAGCCGCCATTCTTGCAGGCACGCACAACTCCGCCACGCGCCTTGCCCGTATCGGCGGTCTCCATTTCCTTGCCACGATAGGCAAGAGACAAAACGTCGGACTCCTCATATCGGATGTCGACATAATCCGCATTCGCTCTGCGCAATGCATCCTGTAACCGATCTTTCATCGTTGAACTCCAAATAATCTGATTTTGATGCTCCTGAACCTTCGTCACCCATCGTTGCGCCAAGTCACTCCAAGAACGGGCACCCCGGGTGCTCGTACCTAAAAAAGGGTTGCTTTCTTCGCGTGTGAAAAGTGTTTTTGGAGACTTAGAGTGGCTTCATTCCTCGTGTCAGGTCAGCATTGAGCGGGGTTCTTTTCATCATTGTCGCGACCTGGTCGAGCACTTCCGGCGTGACCTGCTTACCTGCCATGAATCGGACTGTGAAATCGTGTTCGCCGCGATCGGAGAATCGTCCATCGATCCGCCCGCCCGGATAGGGGTCATGATGCGCCATCTGAGGACTTCTCAGGAGGGTTAGGCGTGCCCGGTCAACGGTTGCATCCAAGGCGAAGATATCCGGCGAGACGATACCGAGGAATTCATCCTCTTCCAACGAGATTCTTGTCCAATCCCGGATCGGTCGCTCCGCTCCGTCCTGGTTTCGTTCGAGCCATCCACCGGGGATGCCATCCAAACGATGGTCAACATAGGCTTCGTACGGCATCACCAGTTTCAGGACACGGTTGCGCTCTTGCCAATTGACGCGAATCCTCATTTCCACATCGCCTGAATCGGCATACAGCCTGAAGCTCCTGTACAGATCGCTGTTGCCAATCCGTCCCTTTTGGACGATTTCGCGGATGTACGGACCGTCATTGAGCAAGACCGGTGTTCCCCAGGTTGGAAGCTCTTCCTTGTCCTCGACGTATCTGTCAATGCCATGAGACCAGGTATCCGAGTTATCGGGGTAGGAAATGATTTCCGGAAAAGGAAGGATCCAGGATCCAATAACCATTTCCGGCGGATAGAGGGCTATCGCCGCACCATTGTCGTTGCCCATGCAATAGGTAGAACCCATGATGCTTTCCAAGGACTCCAGATCGTCCTCGACTTCGGACCTGCGTGCTACCTTCAAGACCTTCAGTTCGCCTGGGGCGAGTTGAAGCCTAAGGGCAAAGCGTGAACCACCCGTGAGCGATTCGTTTTGGATCTTTTGGAAACGTATCAGCTTTCCGTCTTCGTCGGCAAAGCAATGGTCCTGTTCCCAGCGCCGATGTCCAAACCAAGGTTCGCATTCGAACCATCCATCGTAGGGTGCATCGGAAGGATTATAGACCAAGACGCGTTGCTTTTCGTCATCGGGCAGCGCCTGCATTTTGATTCTCAGCTCATCGTTGAGAAGGGTTGTCGCCCATGCTTCTGCGGCGCCCAATTCTTGCTCGACATGCTTGTACGCGCTGGGAAGGCATGTTCCGCCCAGGGTATCATGGAACTGATGGAAGACCACGTTTCGCCAATGGTCTCGAAGTTGCGTCTTGTTGGCTTCAGTCGCCAGGCTCGAATTGTTTTCGAAGGCGGTTTCAAGCTGCCTGAGTCGTTGCGTCGCTGCTTTCAGTGCTGTTTTGCCTGGACGATGCACGGTATAGCATCCGATTGCGTGGTGTTGGAGTTCGCCTTCGACGATCGGGAGAGTATCGACCTTATCCGCGATGGCATCGAAGAACCGCTTTGCCGTGGAGAATTCGATCTTGACGTCCTGTTCAGTTTCCATCAATTCCCTGATTTGCCTGATCTGGTATTCGGTCGGTCCGCCACCGTGGTCGCCAACTCCGCAGAAGCACGCCGTATGCTTGATTCCTTCCGGCAATCCATCGATGCTAGCCTTGACGAAGTCAGCACGGATTTCTCCACAACAGTACGCCCGCGCCACCCTGAATGCGGTCATTTTCCCACCTTCCAACCCGTGCCAATTGAACAATCTTCCAGGCAAAGTCAACTCGTGTTCCTGCGGTCGCATGAACACGTACTTGGTTTGCCCGACGGCATTCATCAATCTAGGCAAGCTTGCGTTATGCCCAAAGGAATCCGGGTTGAAGGCGATGTCCGGAAACATGCCGAACTCGTCCATGAAGTATTCCCGGCCCATTTGAATCTGGCGTTCCAAGCCAATCCCATCGGGGAAATTGCAATCGGGCTGCGTCCACCAGCCACCGACGATTTCCCAGCGTCCCGCCTCGACAAATTGCCGGATGCGCTTAAACAATCCCAGATCAAGCTTTTGAACCTGATGGTAAACCCAGGCTTCGCCCTGGCTGAAGTACAAATCAGGATGTGCTTCCAGCCTTTCGCAGGCCGAGCGACAGGTGGAAAGCGCCTCGTCCACGCCAGCAGTCCACGGCCATAGCCAAATGGGATCCAGATGCGCATGAAAAATCATGTGTACGGTCAACATCAGCCTTCTCCTTGCTTGGTCTTGTTAATTTCTTCCTTCGCCTTTTGCCAGCCGGCTTCAAGCTCTGCGGTATCCGACGCCCTAACGTCAATCAACTCTTCCATCTTCTGGAATCGAGTGATGAATTTCCTGATGCCGCCCTGGAGGACTTCCTCGGCTTGCAATCCTTTCCAACGGCAGATGTTCACGAGGGCAAACAGAAGATCTCCCAATTCCTCGCTCAAGTGGTCTGCATCGTCCCCCCTGGCAACGGCTTCCTTCACCTCGCCAAGCTCCTCTTCAACCTTGCCCAATGCACCTTCGAAATCATCCCATTCGAATCCCGCCCGTGCAGCCTTGTCCTGAACTTTTTGAGCACGAGCCAAAGCGGGCATCGCTCGTGCGATCCCGTCCAGCACGGACTTCCTCTCGTCATTCTTTTCGGATTTCTTGATTGCGTCCCAGCTGGCGGCTCGTTCGGCCTCGGTACGGAATTCAACCCCGTCAAACACATGGGGATGCCTTCGAATCATCTTGTCAGCCTCGGATTTCGCTACTTCTTCAAAGGTAAACAAGCCTTCTTCAGACGCTATTTGGCAATTCAGCATGACCTGCAGGAGCAAGTCGCCCATTTCGTCCTTGACGGCATCCATGTCGCCGCTTTCCAAGGCATCCAGGTACTCGCCAGTCTCCTCAATCAAAAAACGACGCAACGACATCATCGTCTGCTCGCGATCCCACGGGCATCCCCGTTCCGGATCGCGCAATTGAGCAACGACCTTCTTGAAACGTTCTATCTCAGACATTAGAACAGTACCCGGAAATCACATTCGACAACATCGCCGAAATTATTATGTCATGCGCCAATTATGAAGTCGCTTCCTTCTTTTGGAGCAATACCGCGATAATCACGATCACTCCCTTGAATGCCTCCCGCAAGAACGGAGGAACCCCGTACAAATTGAGCAAATTGTTCATCACACCGATGATCAGGACACCAAGCATCGTGCCTATAACAGTGCCCCGGCCACCGCTCATTCGCGTGCCGCCGACGATCACCGACGCAATCGCATCCATTTCATAGCCGCTGCCCGCATTCGAGTAGTCCATCGAGCCAATCCGGCAAATCTGGATCACCGATGCAAAGGCGACCAGCGCACCCGTCATCACATAGACCATGCGCTTGACAGCCTTGACGGAAATACCCGTCAATTTCGCAGCCTTTTCGTTCGAACCAACTGCGACCACGTGGGTACCAAACACGGTCTTTTTCGAAATCACATACAGCATTGCTGCGATGAGAAGCCAATAGACGATAGGCATCACCATGTAGCCACCGATGGTCACAGTCGAAAAACTCCCGAAATCGCTTGAGGGGAACGAGGGGCTTCGTCCTTGCATAAAGTGTTGGGTCACACTGCGATAGATCTTCATCGTACCCAAAGTCACAATGAATGGCGGTATGCCTCCGTCCGCGACAAGGACGCCATTGACGCCGCCAAGCAACGATCCGAACAAAACAACCAACACAACGGCTATGGCGAACGCGGGCCAACCAGATAGGCCGGCCGCTGACAGCAAGCCCGCGCCAGAACTGTCGAGCAACAGCAAAAACAACGCACCGGAGGCGACAAATGTCGATCCGACGGCCAGGTCGATGCCAGCGCTGATGATCACAAACGCCATGCCCAAAGACACGATTCCCGTGGTCGCGTTGTTGCGCAAGACGATAATCCAGTTGTTGCAGAACTTGGACCACCACTCGCCGAAGGACGCGTAATCGAATCCCAACGCGCAGGTCTGGAGTATGATTATTGCGCACAACGCCAGAGTCGTGCTGAAAAGCGGATTGCCTGCCCACTGCGCTGAAAACCACTTGATGACTTTGTTCTTACCCATATCCATCCAAGTTTTGCCGCCTGCCTTCCGTTTTGTCGGAGACGACGCTTTATCACAAGACCTCGTTACGCTCCCAAGCCGGTCGCGTATTTCATAATAGCCTGCTCGGTCATTTCATCACCGCGCAATTCGCCGACGATTCGCCCGTGGTACATCACCAACGTCCGTTCGCACAAACGAATGATTTCCTGTCCTTCCCCAGACAAGACCACGACCGCAACTCCCGTGCTTGCCACCTTGCGGATGATCTCGTAAATTTCCTGTTTGGCTCCAATGTCAACTCCTTGGGTTGGATTGTCCAGAATCAGGATCCTGGGATTCGTATTGAGCCAACGCGACAGGACGACTTTCTGCTGATTGCCGCCTGAAAGCGTCGTAACCAAATCATCCAGCTTGCCGTATTTGAGCCTAAAATCCGCGGCGTGGACCAGAAATTCGCTTTCCTGAGGAGCACGCCTCAGCAACCCAAGCCTGCAATAACGCCTCAAGGTCGCCAAAGTCCCATTGTACAAAACGCTCAAATCAGGAATGATCGCATTTTCCTTGCGGTTGCTGGGAACAAGTACAATGCCCACACGAATAGCCTGCGAAGTGGATTTGGCATGGAAGGGCTGACCGTCCAGATAGACCTGCCCCTCGTAATCCGGAGTGTCACCGAAGATGCTCCGGAACAGCTCGCTGCGACCGTCGCCAAGCAACCCAGTGATACCAAGAATTTCGCCGGATTTAACCGAAAAACTCACGTCGCTGAATTGACGCTCACGGCTCAAATGCTCAACGCGAAGAATCTCGTCTTCATGGTGCATGACCGCAGTGCGACTCATTTGCGCCAACTCGTGGCCGACGATGTGCTCGGACAATTGCTCCGTCGTCACCTCGTCCATCTTGCCGCTGGCGACAACGTATCCGTTGCGCAATACGACGTAATCAGTACACAAGTCCTTGACTTCGTTCAACTTGTGCGAAATGAAGATGATTCCGACGCCCTGGGCTACCAACTTCCTGACCAACTTGAACAGCAATTCGATTTCGTGCTCCGCCAGGGACGTGGTCGGTTCGTCCATGATGATCGTCCGCGCCTCGCAAAGAAGCGCCCGCGTGATTTCGACGATCTGCTTGTGGGACGCATCCAAGTCCCGCATGTAGGTTTCCTCGTCGATCTCGATTTCCAGGTCGGCAAGCAATTCCCTTGCCTTTTGGCGCATTTTCGCCCTGTCAAGAAAACCGAATCGCTTTCGTTCTTCCCGTCCCAGGAACATGTTTTCATAGACCCTCAGGTCATTGGCCGGGCTGAGTTCCTGATGGATGAAAGCGATTCCATGAGCGATTGATTCGTTTGGCGACCGCATGACGACCGGGCTGCCATCCAGGAAGATCTCGCCCGAATCGACCCTCAACAAACCGCCAAGGATATTCATCAGCGTTGACTTGCCGGCTCCATTTTCGCCGAGCAAAGCCATGATCTGCCCGCCCTTGACGGACATGCTCACGCCGTGAAGAACCTCAACGGGACCAAATGACTTGTAAATGTTCGAAAACTCAATCAGCATCGCTTACATATCCGACTCGCTGAAACCAAAAAGGACCGAATCGGCTGAGTCGATTCGGTCCATAAACCCAGCCCAAGCTTCAATGCCGCAGCATTAGTACGGGGATCCCTCGAGCAGGAACTCCTCGTAGTTGCTGCGGTCGACGATCGTCGTCGGAATGATCTTGACCTTTTCGGCAACGGTCTTTCCATCGCAGAGATCCTTGGCGATATCGACTGCGTCAATGACCATGCTGGGGCTATAGAGTGCGGATTGGATCCAGATTTCCTGGTTGTTCGGCATCATCTTGAAATATTCCTGCATGCCGCCGCCGCCGGTGACCGCCTTGATGTCCTTGCGTCCTGCCTCGCGGATGGCCTGCAAGACACCGATGGAGGTTTCATCGTCCATGGAGAACACGCCGTCAATCTTTGAATTCTTGGTCAGGATATCGGCGAAATCCTTCAAGCCATCCTCACGTGTGAACTTGGTTGCGTAGGTGAGGACCTTCATCGTCGGATCAAGTTTTGCGACAGTTTCCACGAATCCCTTCTTGCGGAGTTCGGAGACGGAACCCGATGTCGGGACTTCCAGCATGACGATGGTCGCGCCCTTGCCGCACTTGTCAATCAGGTACTTGGCGCTTTCGACGCCCATGCTTTCATTGTCGCCGGAAACGCGATAGACGCCATCGACATTGATGGCGATATCGAAGTTAACCACGTTGATGCCCTGGGCAACGGTGCGCTTGATCGGCTCTTCCATGCCGGGCCATTGCGGGAAGGCGACGACTGCCTTGGCGCCCCAAGCTTCCAGCTCTTCCAGCTGGTTCGTCATTTCCTCGGCATTGTTGCTTGTGCAGACCTTGTATTCCACACTGTCGCCAAGTTCCTTGCAGCGCCGTTCGGCATAGAACGCAACGCCGGCAACCCAACCATGGGTCACTGCAGGAGCCAAAATCCCAATCTTCTGCTTTGCTCCGCCAGCACCCTTCTTGCCGCACGATACCAACTGCACACACATCAAAACGCTCAACAAAACCGACATCGTTGTCTTCATCTGTCTTTGCTCCTTACTTAACTTATTACGGGATGACCTTGTTCAAATTATACTCAACTATCCCTTCGGCGCCAGCCGACTTCAACTCGGGAACGATATCACGGACAATGTGCTGGTCTACCACGGCAATCAGGGCATACCAGTTTTGATCCGAGAGATGCGCAATCGTAGGCCGTTGCATGGCAGGCAGGATCGCCAGCACCTTGACCAGGTTGTCCACATGGACGTTCAACATCAATCCGACCTTGTTTTCCGCGGTGAGCACCGCTTGTAGAAGCAGTGCGAGCTTGTCCATCTTGGCCCTTTTGAAGGGGTCTTTCGCCGATTCCTTGTTGGCGATGAACCTGGTCGTTGTTTCGCAAATGGTATCGACGATACGGAGATCGTTGGCCTTCAGGCTGGATCCCGTCTCGGTGATTTCCACGATCGCATCCGCCAAGTGCGGGGGCTTGACCTCAGTTGCACCCCAGCTGAACTCAACCGTCGCATTGACGCCATGGCGTTCCAAATATGCCTTCGTCATGCCCATCGCCTCGGTGGCTATGCGCTTCCCTTCCAGGTCCTTGGCGCATTTGATCGGCGAATCGTTGGGAACCGCCAGCACCCAGCGCAAGGGAGCGCGACCGACCTTGCCGTAAACCAACTCGGCGATTTCCACCACGTCTGCGTTGTTCTCGATGACCCAGTCGTAACCCGTCAAGCCGGCATCCAGCAAGCCCATCTCCACATAGCGGGCAATCTCCTGGGCGCGAATCAGGATGCACTCGATCTCAGGATCGTCAATCGAAGGATAGTACGAACGCGACTTGATGTCAATCTTGTAGCCTGCGCGACGGAACATGTCGCACGTCGTCTCTTCCAAACTGCCTTTCGGCAAACCCAATTTCAAAACAGGCATCTTCAATGTCTCCTTAGGTGCCAACTAGCTTATTTCTTGTAAACTTCTGAGGGATCGAACACGCGCTCGCCGACGACGGTCAAGTTGCCGTCAGCCTCGACGCGACGGAAGAAGCAGCTCCGGTACCCTTCATGGCAAGCCGCTCCTCCAACCTGCTCGATCTTGAAAATGACACAATCCAAATCGCAATCGACAAGGATTTCCTTTACCTTCTGGACATTGCCGCTTGTCTCGCCCTTGACCCACAATTTCTTGCGCGAACGTGTCCAATACGTGGCAACTCCAGTAGCCAACGTGGCGTTCCAGGCTTCCTCGTTGATATAGGCCTGCATCAAAATCTCGCCGGTCTTGGCATCCTGAGCAATCGCGGGAATCAAACCATCCGCGCTCTTCGAGAAATCCAACTTCACCATAACGGTACTTTTCCTGTCTTTCGTTACTTACGCATTCTATAAAACTTAGTAAACCATGAAATGTAAACCCCATTCCAAAAACTTCAATCCAACAAATCGATTTCAAAGGCAAAAACTGAAACGGATCCATTCAGACATGGAGACGTCGCGAATATTGTAGCCTGTACAAAAACCGTCCCCAAAACAACCTCGAAACCAAAACAAAAATTCCTCTTTTGCCTTCTTGCACCATATGTAAATCAAAACTCGGGATTATATTGCCATTTGACGATTTCGATTTGTCATCACATAGATCAAGGAGCAAGCCCTATGAAGCGCATTCTCATTCTTCTTGCAGCCATCGCAGCCCCTATTTTCGCCTGGCACGGACACGAAGTCAAAAATGAAAACTACAAGGCCTTCATCGACAAGATCGAGGATGTCAAGGATCCTTCGAAACCCTCAACCGTCAAGATTGTCCTGACCAACTTGACCGAAAAACCAACCAAGGCAACCGTCAAACTCCATAAGTTCGTCGATGACTGGAAGGCAGTCGGAAAATCAGCCGAAACCCTGGAACTCCCGGCAAACGGGATGGCCGAAACCACATTCGAAATCGTCTCGGGCCCATTCGTCTTCAACGCACTTTATCCCGTCCATGCCTTGGTGACCTTCGACAACGGAGACACGCTCGCCCCGGTCAGGATCTTCGAAGTCAAGGCAACGCCAGCAAAGGCTACCGCAGATACTAAAACACTCCCAAAACTCAAGACGGTCAACATGCTCGACAACTCGTCGCTCTCGCTGGTGAGCAATATCGCAAATGCCTCTTGCGCGTGGGTATATGACAAGAGCGACGACATCACATACAAAACCCCGGGATGGACGGGGACGGATACAATATCAAGAGCAGTTTTCAACCCAAGAAATATCACACAAACCCTGGATGGCGAAAAACTGACCCTGCCGACCATTGACATCCATCCCCCATACATGCCCAAAGGAGGTTCCTCCTACATTTACTACAGTATCAAGCTCCCCGAAACCAAGCCGATCATCCTCGACTTCTACACCTCGCAACGGGAATCATCGACAACAGAACCGCAAAGCGACGGCGTCACCTTCAGAGTCTGGGCGGCAGAAGAGGGGCAAATGCTCCAAACGGTCTTTGACGAGCACCGCAACACCAGATACTGGATGCCGGGCCAAGCGGACCTTTCGCATTTGGCGGGAAAAAGCATCATCCTCCGACTTGAATCCCATCCGGGACCGGAAAACAATACCTCGGTTGACACCTCCTTTTGGGGCTTTCCAACCATCGTCGCAGGAAAGCCAACTACTGTCCTGGAAGGCGATGCGCCACTCCCATTGGAAACCATCGCAAAATCCAATGAAAATCCCGTCATCATCGAAGGCAACTTCGGCCTCCTGGATGCCTGGATCGCCTTTAAATACAATGGAAAAATCGCCGCCTTCAGAGGATTTGATATCAATATCGACGATGCGCCCCTCGTCAAAAAAGGCTCGCCATTCAAATTCCTGGGCATGAAAAAAGAAGGAAACAAGTTCATACACCAATTCCAATCAACAGAAAAGACCTTTACGCTGACGATCGAGAAGAAGACCGCGCCAGGCTTTGTCAACGCGCAATTCCACTTCATGGCGGACAACGCATTCATCTCTTCCATCGGTCTTGGCCGCTGGAACGAAAGCATCGAAACCCTGTACTACGGACACGGATACGTCCTCCCCAATCCACCCGAAACCTACCTCGGCTTCCAAGGGCACGTCCTCTCGACATCCCATGTCGGATTCCAATTCAAGGACATCGCAATCCTGCATGCAATCGACTATCCGCCCTACGCGATGAATGTTTCGCCCACAAGCAAAACCGCAACGTTGCTCAGCAAGGACAACTGCACGTTCACCATCGTCGCCGAAGACACGGCCTTCAATGCCGCAATCCAATACCGAAAACTGATGGACAAAAAGCCGGCACCGGCATTCAAGAGACTTGCAGGACGATTCATCTTTGACATCTGGGGCGGAACCGTCAAGTCGATCCACAAGAACATGGAAGAAGCAATCAGGTACGGACTCACAGACTCGCTGCTCTCAATGCACAATTGGCAACGCTGGGGATACGACTACAGGCTGCCGGACATCTGGCCGCCACGTGAAACGTTCGGGTCAATCGAAGAAATCAACAACCTCGGAAAACTCCTGGACCAACACGATATCCCATGGGGATTCCATGACAACTACATCGACTTCTATCCCGATGCAGACGAGTACTCCTTCAAAAACATTACCTTCCATCGCTCTGGAACCCCGCGCAAGGCATGGTTCTATAGAGATATCCAATCCTTCCAGTTCAGACCGGATAAAATCGACAGGTTCGTCAAGAGAAACTACGACTTGATGACCAAAGATGTCAAACCTTCACATGTCTTCATCGACGTCTTTACATCAGCCAACTGCTTCGACTTCTACGACCATGAAGGCAACTACCACCCGATGATCGAAACAAGAAAATGCTGGGGAGAGGCATTCGCATACATCAGAAACAAGTTCGGCGGAAACGCGCCGACCACTTCCGAAGCAGGACATGACCAGCTGATCGGATACCTCGATGGATCAGACTGCCAATGGCTCCCGCTCTCTGATAAACCAGGAAAGTCAATCTCAGCAATCAAAAACCTCGAAACCTGGGAACGAGTCCCGTGGGCGGCGGCAGTCAACCATGATAAATTCGCACTCCTCGGAGTCGGCTACTCCACGCGATACCAAGGCGGAAAGTCACGGGCAAAGCATGGCATCAACTCCGACGACTACATCTCCATGGAATTCCTCTCGGGACACAATCCATTTGTCGATGCAGGTTCATGGGGCTACAACGCCGTCAGAAAGTACTGGCTCGAACATGACTTCGCCAGATCGATCGCCGCCAGATCGATCGTCAAGCACGAATTCCTGGACAACTCGATCTCCAAGCAACGCGTCACCTGGGACAACGGGGCAATCGTCACCGTCAACAGAAGCGCCAATGACTGGACCGTCGAAGGACGAACCCTCCCGCAATATGGCTACATCGCAAGATTCCCTGACGGCGAAGCCGCACTCCTGAAAGACGAAAACGGAAACCTCAAGGAATATGCAACATATAAGAACACAGCCTTCTACAACGCAAGAAACGCTGGAATGGCTTCAGCAAAGAACACCGTCCTCGCAGAACCATCGGTCACAAACTTCGTCGACCACGGAAACGGGAAATTCTCCTACGACCTGAACTGGGATGTCCAAAAGGCGCCCGCCTACGACTTCACCACGTTCATCCACTTCATGGATAGCAAGGACGACTCCAGCATACTCTTCCAGGACGACCACGTCGAAACCCCGACGTCCCAGTGGAAAGCTGGAAAATTCTCCATCAGCAGGACTGTGACCGTCCCCAAGAAGGTCACCCAAAACGAATTCGTACTTGTCAGCGGACTCTACACCAATGAACATGGTCGCCAACAACTCCGCGGCACACCCTACAAGGGATTAGCAATCAACATGGGCGTCATCAAGGCAACCAGAAAACCTGACGGCTCAGTCGATAAGCTGACCATCGAACCGCCGCCGCCATCGTCAGATGTGGCCATCACAACCGACAACCCCCAGGAAACGTTCATCGATTTCGGCCCCGTCAAGACAAACGGAACATTCAAGGTCGTCAAGGAAAATGATGGCTTCACGATCATCGTCCCGCCTGGAATCATCCCTGACTTCAAGGCCACGTTCAAGCTCGATCAACTCCTCGCTAAGGCAACAGGCAAACTCGAAATCACTGCCGTCCCGATCGACCCGGAAATCAAGCCAGACTTCAAGGCAGAGCAAAACGGAAAACTCCTGAACATGACCATCAACCCAACGACAGTTTTCTCCATTACGGCAACGATTAAATAGACACGAAAACAAGGAGACTAAACATCATGCTCGAATTCTTCGACGCCAACTGCACCTATGGTCGCAACAAGACCAACGAACCGACGCCATTCCCGACCTTGAAAGAGGTGATCGAGGACATGGATCGGGTCGGGGTCGCAAAAACGACACTCTGGCACGCACAGCAACTCGAATCAGGCTGGGAAATCGGAACAAAAATCATGCTGGACGAGATCAATGCAACGCCAGGCGCCAAGGAACGGATATCCCCCTCGTGGTGCGTCGTCCCAACGCTTACCGGAGAACAGGAATCGCCTGACAAAATCCTGGAAAACATGCTCAAGGCCAATGCCGGCACCGTGAGGATCTTCCCCGAAGAGCACCGCTGGGAACTCTATCCCGTTGCCATCGGCGACCTTTTCGACGTCTTCATCCAAAACCACATCCCCGTCTATCTCCCCGCAAACAGATTGGGCTGGGATCGAATCTACAGGACGATGATGCTCTTCCCAGACCTCTACGCCATCGTCAGCAATTGCGGACTCTGGGGACCGGACAGGCGGATCAGACCACTTCTTAAAGCCTACAAAAACCTCTACTTCGAAACCTCGGAGTATTGGGCGGCGGGAAGCATCGCGGATACGGTCAATGCCGTCGGACCAGAAAGAATCCTCTACGGTTCAGGCGCACCCAGGTATGAAAGAGGAGCGATGATGCTTGCCATCAAGCATGCCGATATCTCGGACGACGCCAAGAAGCTGATCGCATCCGGAAACCTCGAACGACTCCTCAAGCATTAAAGACAAATCAGGAGATTTTCCAATGATACGCAAAAACTCGCCTCTCGCCAAGGAATTTTGGGAAAAGGGATTCGTGGAATCATGCCCTGTCTATGACATGCACGGGCACATGGGCACGCACTACGCCATCTATTTCGCAGCGCCCAACGCACCTGAAATGGTTAAGCTCATCAAGCGTGCAAACGTCAAGAAACTTTGCTTCTCGCATCATTTCTCGCTGTGGGCGACCAATTATGTTGGCCAAGATCCAGCCCTGGAAGCATGCAAGCAATTCCCAGACTACCTGAGATTCTACTGCGGGATCAACCCCAACTTCCCCGAACAGATGATGGCAGACCTGAAGAAGGTCGCCGAATGGATGCCCTATTGCATCGGACTCAAATTCCTCGCAGACTACCACAAGGTCCCCGTCAACGCAGAACCCTACAGGCCTGCGCTGGAATTCGCCAATGCCCTCCATCTCCCAATCCTGTTCCATACTTGGTCAATGTCGCCCTACGACGGACCGGACATCATGAAGGACATCATCCCAAAGTACCCGAACATCACCTACATACTAGGACACTGCTTTAACTCCCAATGGCAGGTCGCCGGCGAAATCGCAAAGCAATACGACAATGTTTACCTGGAACTGACATCGGTCCCCGGAACAAGGGGCGCACTCGAAACCATGGTCAATATCTGCGGATCGGAAAAAATCCTCTTCGGAACAGACATGCCATGGTTTGACGAGCACCAAGGAATCGGCGGATTGCTCTCGGCACAAATCTCCGACGACGATGTCCACAACATCCTACACCGAAACGCAGAAAAAATCCTCGCCCCCTTCATCTGAGCACGAGCACCCCGGGTACCCGTACATGAACCAGTCTTGTTCAGCAGCAGGGCAAATTTGACCGACCCGTCCCGACTAGGAACACCCCAGTTTCGCCGCTTCAGCGGCGACACAACTTGAGTACGACCACCCAAGGTGCCCAAACACCACCCAAGGTGCTCCTAGCTAAACCCGTCTCGCTTGGTAGAAAGGCAAATCCGTCCAGCCAGTCCAACTCGCCAGGTTTGTCTGACCAGCCTGGCTGGGGGCTTTGTCATGTTTAGCCGCTTCAGCGGCGACACAACTTGAGTACGAGCACCCCGGGTGCTCGTACTCAAGATGACTTTTTCAAAAACAACGCGGCCGATCCGTCTTTCGATGGATCGGCCGCATGTTTTTCAAGCTATTCTAGTTCGAATCAGCCCAGGTAATCTGCAACGCGCTTGGCGATGCATTCCGGGGTGAAGCCGTATTCCTCGGCCAGTTTTTCGGCTGGTGCGGAGGCGCCGAAGTGGTCGATGCCAATGGTCAGACCGTTGAGGCCAACGTACTTAGCCCAGCCAATCGTCGAAGCGGCTTCAATGGAAACGCGCTTGCAGCAGCTCTTGGGCAGCACTTTTTCCTTGTATTCGGCACTCTGCTTCTCAAACAATTCCCAGCTAGGCATGGAGACAACGCGAACCTTCTTGCCCTTTGCGCGGAGGATTTCAGCAGCGCCGAGAGCCGCATTGACTTCGGAACCGGTAGCGATCAGGATGACTTCGAAGCCTTCCTCGCAGCTCACCACATAGGCGCCCTTTGCGACGGACATGCGGTTGGTGACCACGTCCGCAGGCAGGTTTTTCAGGTTCTGGCGGGTCAGGCACAGCACCACGGGACCGTCAGCCTGCAAGGCAGCTGCCCATGCATGGGCGACTTCGTTGGATTCGGCAGGGCGAATCGTCGTCAAGCCAGGAATCGAACGGAACATCGCCAGCTGCTCGATGGGCTGGTGGGTCGGACCGTCTTCGCCGACGAAGATCGAGTCGTGCGTGAACACGAACACCTCGTGCAACTGCTGGATTGCCGCCAAGCGCAACGCCGGCTTCATATAGTCGGAGAACACCATGAAGGTGGAGCTGAACGGAATCGCGTATCCTGCCAGGGCAAGACCGTTGGCGATCAAGCCCATGCCCAATTCACGGACGCCAAAGTGGATGTTGCGACCGGCGCGATTGTCAGCGGTGAAATCGCCCAATCCCTTCAGGTACGTCTTCGTCGAGGGGTTCAAGTCTGCGGAACCGCCTGTCATGGAGGGAACCAGTTTTGCGGCGGCGTTCATGATCTCACCGCCGGAGACACGTGTTGCAATTGTCTTTTCAGGAACTGCCTTCAACAGCTCTTCCAAGATGTTGGCGGGAACTGCCTTGGTCAGCAAGGCATCCATCAGCGCGACCTTGTCGGCATCCATGCCAGCCTTGAAGGCTGCGAATTTGCTATCCCATTCCGCCGCGCACGCTGCCTTGGCGACCAACTTCTGGTCAACCAATGCGCGGACATCTTCCGGAACCACGAAGGATTCTTCGGGATTGAATCCCAAAGCGACCTTTGCTGCCTTGAGTTCAGCTTCTGGCAGCGGGGCACCGTGGGTTTCTTCGGAACCGGCCATGTTGGGCGCTCCCTTGCCGATGATGGTTTTCCCGATGATGATCGTCGGCTTGCCCTTCGTCACGCGTGCCATTTCGATGGCGGCGCGGATCTGCTTGACACAATGCCCGTCGATGTTGATGACGTTCCATCCATAGGCGGCGAAGCGCGCGCCGACGTCTTCGGTCATGGCGATATCCGTGCAGCCTTCGATGCTGATGTCATTGTCGTCATAGAACAGGATAAGGTTGTCCAGCTTCAGGTGGCCTGCCAGCGAGCAAGCCTCGTGGGACGTGCCTTCCATGATGCATCCGTCGCCGCTGATCACGTAAACCTTTTGGTTGAACAGGCGATCGCAACCGCCAATCGCAGCCTGGAACTGCTTCATGCCAATCGCCATGCCGATAGCACTGGCCAAACCGGAAGCCAAAGGACCGGTCGTCGCATCGATGCCCTTCGTGTGACCGTATTCGGGATGCCCCGGGCAAAGGCTGCCCCATTGACGGAACGACTTCAGGTCGTCAATCGTCAAGCCGAAGTTGAACAAGTGCAACAGCGAGTAGATCATCATCGAAGCGTGCCCTGCGGACAACACAAAACGGTCGCGCCCCAACCATGTGGGATCCTCGGGACGGAAACGCATGAACTCGCTCCACAGAGTAAACGCATAGTCAGCGCAACCCATCGGCATCCCAGGATGGCCTGACTTCGCCTTGGCAACGCCGTCAGCAGACAGCAAACGAACCGTGTCAATCGCTTTCTTGAATACATCACTCTTACAGGACATTGTCTTCACTCCTTGTCTTTAGGATTCCTTATTGTGGGAAACAGTCTTTCGACCTTATAATATAACTTCAAAACTACTCCAGGTCATCGGCATCAACCGCTTGACCGCCACCCGTGCGAAGGTAGGCCTCCGCAAACATGTCGAGATCGCCATCCAAAACCGCACCGATGTTGCTTGTCTCGGCATGCGTACGCAAATCCTTGACCATCTGGTAAGGCTGGACAACGTAGGAGCGAATCTGGTTGCCCCAAGCATTGTCCCCCTTGGCGGAGGATTCCGCGGCAATCTCCGAGGCGCGTTTCTCCTCTTCCTGTTCGTACAGGCGAGCCTTGAGGATCCGCATCGCGTTCGCCTTGTTCTTGTGCTGGGAACGCTCGCTTTGGCAAGTCACCACGATATTCGTCGGCAAATGCGTGATACGCACAGCCGAGTCTGTCCTGTTGACGTGCTGTCCGCCGGCGCCTGACGCCCGGAACGTGTCGATCCGCAAGTCGGATTCCGCAATATCGACGACGATGTCATCGTCGATTTCAGGCAAGACGTCAACGGATGTAAACGACGTGTGCCGCCTCTTATTGGCATCGAAGGGCGAGATTCTGACCAACCTATGGACTCCCTTTTCGCCTTTCAGGTATCCGTAAGCGTATTCTCCTTCGACGGTCATGGTCACGTACTTCAGCCCTGCTTCTTCGCCGGGCATGATATCAACGGTTTCGTACTTCCATCCGCGCTTGTCAAACCAATGCGTGTACATTCGGTACAGTATGGAGCACCAATCGCATGCCTCGGTGCCGCCCGCGCCGGGAATGATCGTCACAATCGCGTTCTTCCGATCCATTTCTCCAGTCAGGAAGCTCATCAATTCGAGATTGTTCAAATCCTCGACCAAGTGATCCCACGTCTCGTCAGCCTCGTCGTACAAAGCCGAATCGTCGCCTTCGAGCTCGGCCAACTCAGCCAACACCTCGAAATCGCCGATCCGTGCCGCCATCCGGTCAAAAGGCTCGATAATGCCCTTGACCTTACTCAATTCCGATACGGCCTGCTGGGCCTGCTCAGGTCGATCCCAAAAATCGGGACGGCCCATCTTCGCCTCCAACATGGCCATCTTTTCGCGCGTCGTGGCGACGTCAAAGAAACCCCCTCAAGTGCTCGAGACGACGCTTCGCCTCATCCACTTTCTTCAATAATTCCTCATGTGTCATCGTACTGCCCTATGCTTGATTCCATTTCTGTTTTCCACACCCCGGCCTCCCCAGCAAAAAAACTTAATATACACCACATTGCTTGACTTAGACAATTTTAAAGTCATATTTTCCTTGCAAAGATTCTCCGCAAAACAACCGTGTACCTGACAAATGCCAAGCCCCAACCCAATCGTCAACATCGAAAACCTCTGCTTCTCCTACGATTACAGAGAAATCCTCCATGATGTCAACCTGAAAATCGAAGAAGGCATGTTCGCGGCAATGGTCGGGCCGAACGGAGGCGGAAAAACAACGTTGCTCAAGCTGATCCTCGGATTGCTTGAACCCGACCATGGTTCCGTCAAGGTCTTCGGCAAGGATCCGAAATCCGCAAGAAAGCAAATCGGATACGTCCCCCAATCAATCCTCTTCGACCCACACTTCCCCGCCTCGGCGCTCGATATCGTCCTGATGGGACGGATCGACCAAAAGCCCTGGTGGCGCTTTGACAGGAATAACAGGGATGTCGCCACTCAAAAACTCCAGCAGGTCGGATTGGCAGACAACATCGATACGCCATTCGCGCAACTTTCGGGCGGACAACGACAGCGCGTGCTGATAGCGCAGGCGCTCGCGTCGGAACCAAAACTCCTGCTCCTGGACGAACCGGACGCAAACCTGGACCAGGAAAACACGACGACGCTTTTCAACCTGCTCAGGGACCTGAACAAATCCGTCACCATCCTGCAGGTCTCGCATAACCTGAGCCTGGTCTCGCAATTCATCTCCCATGTCATCTGCGTCAACCAAACCGTTGACATGTGCCCAACAGGCCAGATGCAAGCGGTCGGAACCGACCGTCAAGGGTGGATCCACCTCGTCCACAACGAATGTCCAGTCACTTCGGGCAAGCCACATCACCACCACCATCACAACGAAATCTGAAAGACGCGGACAATTATGGCTTTCCTTTACGACTTGATTGAATTCGACTATCTCCGACGTACGCTTCTGGCGGTGCTTCTCGCCTCTTTGGCAAGTGGTCTCGTGGGCAGCTACGTTGTTGTCAGGCGGCAAAGCTATATGATCGGCGCAATATCCCATTCGTTGCTGGGCGGAATTGGATTGGCGCGATACCTCCAGACCGTTCATGGCATCCATTGGTTCACGCCCTTGGTCGGCGCATTGGCCGCCGCCTTGCTCGCCTCCATTGCCATAAGCGTCTTGACCCAACGCAATCGCTTCCGGCAGGACATCGTGCTCAGCGCCGTCTGGAGCCTGGGCGTCGCCGCAGGACTGACAGCCATTGCCTTCACCCCGGGATACGCCGAAGACCTCAATTCCTATCTGTTCGGCAGCATCCTCCTGGTCGCCAAGCACGACATTGTGATCATGACGATTCTCGTCGCCGTCATTGTGCTGGTCATCCTCGCCATGCACAACCAATTCATCGCACTTTGCTTCAACGAGGAAATGCTGGCTTTGCGAGGTTTTTCCACGGCGCGAGTCTCCTTCGTCCTCCATCTCCTGATCGCCATCACCGTCGTCATCCTCGCCCAAGTCGTCGGAATCGTCCTTGTGCTCGTCCTGTTGGTCATACCGACCGCCACCGTCGCAACCTTCACGAACAGTTTCCTGAAAATGATGGTCGGCGGCACCCTGGTGTGCATGGCATTTTGCATTACGGGACTCCTGACAAGCTATCAGTTCGACTTGCCGACGGGTGCCACAATCGTCGAAATCGCCGTCGCCACATACCTTGTTGCCTCATTGGCAAAACTAGTTTTCGTCAAGCCTGGCCAACGCAAAACTTGATTTGTCATTCCAATAAAGTTAAATTAATAAGATTCGCCTTTAATTTTTTAGAAAACTACGTCGTCAGTGTCTATTTGGTATTCAACGCATTCAAATCAGGATATTATATCCCCATGAAAAAGATCATCGCATTATTTTTAGCCTGCCTTGCCCTGGCCTACGGAGACACGATCAAGTTGAATTCCGGGAAAGTCCTGGAGGGGAAGGCTGTTGTAAAGGGATCGGATGTCACCATCGTCCAAGGTGACAACATCTTCCAATTCAAGAAGAAGGACATTGCAGAAATCAACGGAGCACCTCTTATGGCAGAGAAAAACCCAACCATCCGTATCGCCACGTCGATGGGCGACATCTTCGTCGAACTCTTCGAGGATGAGGTACCGAACACGGTAGCCAACATCATCACCCTTGCCGAAGCCGGCTTCTACAAGGGACAGAAGTTCCATCGCGTCATCAACGGCTTCATGGCTCAAGGCGGTTGCCCGAACTCCAAGCGCAACGCCGATGGACAGCCCGGAACCGGTGGTCCCGGATATCGCTTCGCGGATGAATTCTCCCCTGCCCTCAAACACACTGGTCGTGGCATTATGTCCATGGCGAACGCAGGTCCCAACACCAATGGCTCGCAATTCTTCATTTGCTTCGGACCTACCCCGCACCTGGACGGAAAGCACTCCGTCTTCGGAAAGGTTATTAAAGGCATGGAAGTCCTGGACAAGATCGAAGCCGCAGGATCGCCTTCCGGAAAGACCTCGGTTGACATCCAGTTCAATATCGAAGTCGTCAACAAACGCGACCACGCCTACACCGTCAAGAAACTCAACTAACGAATGCCACAATCCCTCCGTACCAGGTCAGCACTAGCACTCGCGGCCACCATGCTTTTGGCGGTCGTCCTGACCTCGTGCCGTACCGCCGACCTCCCACCGGGCTTCTCAAGGGTCGGAGGCGTCCTCCAATCGCAGACGTCATACGCCGCGTCGCCGGAGGCAATCTACTCGCTCATGACCTGGTACGAAGAGGCAAATGCAGAAACCAACCCGCCTAAAGTCTGGATCGAAACCGTCGCGGAAACCAAGGACAAAGCCAGGAAATCACTCCATACCCAATGGAAACTGGCGCTCCTCAAGGCAGCAGACCCAATCCTGAAGGAGGATATCGAAAAAGTCGTCGATATCAATCCAAAAGCATGCCAAAACAGGACCGACTGGGAAGCACTCGACAGCGCATTCCGAAAGGCAAAGGCAATCCTGCACACGGAACACCTGATTACTGTCCCCATCGAACAGTGTGAAAACGACGCCTTCTGGAACAAGAAAACCAAGTACGGGAAAACGGATTTCGTCGTCTGGGCGCAAAATCGCAAGCTCGCAATCCCAGACCAGAAAGGACTGGACAAAACTGAGCTGATCAAAAAAATCGGCATGCTCCAGGAAGAGATCAACCTCAAGAAATCCATCCAGGACAATATCCAGAAAGCCAGGAAGCTCAATCAGGAAAAGAATCCCATCGACGCACTCCAGCTCCTGCACAAAACATACACCGAACTCCCGGAAAACCCGCTCCAGCTGATCGAAGACCAAGATACGATCAAGCAACTCCAGGATGACTACAAAAAACAACCGAGGGAATGCATCAGCCAAGTCATCGGGGACATCGAAACGAAATTCCAGGAGATCCTCGACAAGATCCAGGCCAACAACCTGAAGACACAACTCTCCTCAATCGAGAAAATAGCCTCCGAAAACCTGATCCGCTGGCAAAATGACCAGCGATTCGAAAAGGCGCTCGAAGAAGAACAACAGCGAATCCGGGACATTATCAAAAAACTACAGGAATTCAGAGCCAAACTCCAAGCTAAAGACATCAATGCATACGCCCAAAAAGAAGAATTTTGGCAGCTGATCACGCAAACCACGGCGATGATCAATGAAATCAAGTCAAAAAAAGACACCGATTTCGCAATCTATTTCCTGACGGCAATCAACGACCTGCAAGAGACGACTTTTGCACAGGCACTGGCGCAAAATATCAAAAAACAAATCACCGATATCATCCCGCAAGCAGCAGGAAAAATCCTCGATACCGCAAAAAAAGCATCCGATATCTCGCAAAAACACGCCTACGCCTACGCGCTCTGCAAACTCGTAAGAGCCATAGGCGATCTCGCTGGAGATACGACACAAAACGGAGACGCACACCAACTCTTGGTCGAAGCAAAAAAACTCGAGGACAACCTGAGGAAACTGATAGAGGAAAAATACCTTGCGCAAACCATTTCCATCAAGGACATGGAAGCCGCAACTCCAGGCCTGGGACTGACCTACACAAGAGACGTCGCCAACGCACTCAATGTGCTGATCAAATCATTCAATCTTGACAAATTCATCACGATCGCAGAACCCGGAACCCCGCTCTCGCCATGGGGATACGTCCTCTACAATGGAGTCGTCGCAGAATACGACGGCAACGCGACGACCGAAAGGCATGCGTTCCGGTCAATCCAACGATACGGGGACATCAAGAGAGTCGTCAACCCCGCCTATGAAAAGGACAATAAGCAGCCCAAGGACAGGTTTGACCAGGAAGTCATCGAACAGCTGATCCACGTCAAGGAAATCGAACGTCAGGCGCACATCAGGGTATTCATGAACATCAGGGGACCGGGATTCACAACATTGGTTGACGTCAACGAGTTCTATCCCAAGAAATTCGTCGTCGAGGAATCCCATCCCTTCAACGATGTCAAAATCGTTAGCTACATCGAGGAGTATAACATCGACAAGCTCAAGCCCAGGGATCCCCTCCCGACGCTCAAGCAGGACAGGATCTGGACACCGGGCGAAATGCTCGATTGGGCGCGCAAGGATTCGCTTGCCGTATTCTCGCTCAAACTCCTCTATCACATCAACCAATTCCCGCTCTATCTGGCGACCAGGGCCAATACCCTCGCGCAGAATGGAGACCTCAACGCCGCAACGGAACAATGGGCGCTCTGCAACGTACTCTGTGAAAACCTAAACTTTGAAGGCGACCCTGCAACACTCCTCAAGGCGGATACCCCCCCTGTGGCAACGTCATACGAAACGACGATCAACGCCCTCAGAAAACAACGCACGGAACTCGCAGAACTAAAGCGCAATGTGCTCAATACGCTCCTGGCGAAAACCGACGAACTCCTCAAGTCAAGCCAGGACGCCGAAACCAAGGAGTAAATCCTACCGGACTTGCGCCCCTGTCAAGCAGGGGAATTGCATGGGGTGCATGAGTGGAACAAGATGATGTAAGTCTTTGCGACGCAGGCGATTGACTATACTTAACCCGTGCTTCAGCCTTGGCTGGAATGCCCCCCAATCTGGCACCTCGCTGAGGCGCTATAGAAGACTGCCCCATTTCAACAAATGAAAAAGTAGGGGTGAAGGTTAGTGCTTAATTTGGCACAGCATATCTTCTCAATGGCACAACGAGAATTTATAGAAAAAGTTACATAGCTTCAGTTTTGGACTTGCCAACATCCGAGTATCCTTTCCGTACCCGAGATACTGTCCTGCCTCTGCCTCCGTACTGAAAGCACCAAAAAGACCGCCCAGGGTGCCTCTCCCCAAACCCAACACGCTCCAGAGACCACCCAGGGTGCCTTTTCCATACCGGGGATGCTGTGTCCTGCCTCTGCCCCGTACCGGAAGCACTAAAGAGACCACCCAGGGTGCTTCTACTGGAGTGAAGACATTCAAGAAGACCACCCAGGGTGCCCATTTCGTACCAGTGATACTGCCCTGCTCTGCCTCCGTACTGGAACCACCAAAAAGACCACCCGGGGTGGTGCTGCCAGAAGAAGGCACTCGGAGACCGCCCAAGGTGTCCCTTCCGTACCCAAGATAATGTCCAGCCTCTGTCTCTGTACTGAAAGCACTAAAGAGACCATCCAGGGTGCCTTTTTCCGCTACCGGGGATGCTGTGTCCTGCCTCTGCTCCGTACTGGAAGCACTTAAGAGACCACCCAGGGTGCCCATTTCGTACCAGTGATACTGCCGCAGTAACATACTTCTCCGTGCTGGAAGCACTTAAGAGACCACCTAGGGTGCCCTTGCTATACCTGAGCATGTACTTTGGCTACTTCCCGAAACGAAGGGAATCAAGAGACCACCTTGGGTGC
>Ga0123335_1001986_pt1 | contig 31705 bp, 42 predicted proteins | sample BiotimSIPDNA_2_FD_89707 | JGI IMG/M metagenome (GOLD analysis project Ga0123335, IMG submission 89707) | Anaerobic biogas reactor microbial communites from Washington, USA - Biogas_R2 time_0 SIP DNA | ecosystem: Engineered > Bioreactor > Anaerobic > Unclassified | place: Washington, USA... | reverse complement strand
TATCAGAAAGATAATCAAGCTTTTAACTTTTTAGATGATTATTAATCTTTGAATTTTTATAATAATATGCTATAATATAATTGATCTATAGATATCGTTCTTCTTATTATAAAACCTGGCGTTTTATTCGATAAGGGAATCTAAAGTATAGCTGGTGTTGAAAGGTCACCACGAAAGTGATGTGGCTATCCTAAAAGTTATATGGTGATACCCACCTGTTTTGTTACAGGTTTATCGTTTGGAGAGCGACTCTATGGATCATAAAATAAACAAAGTTTTTACTTTGTTTATTTTATTTAAAAAATGATATAATGATAATGGTGATAATATGAATGAAAAAATAGAAGAATTTATTGATTATATATATTTAGAAAAGAAATTATCTTTAAACACTAAAAAAGCTTATTATAAGGATCTTTTAGATTATAACGACTATTTATCCCAAAAACATATTTATAGCCCTGAAAAGATAAAAAAAGAGCATATTAATCAATATATTGAGTTATTATCTAAGAACTTAGAGAGTAGAAGTGTGAATAGACATATTGTTAGTATTAAAGCTTTTCATAAATATTTAAATCGTCAAGGGATTATAAAAGAAAATATAACTTCTAATTTAGAAAACTTAAAAACAGGTATTTATTTACCTCAAGTATTAACTATAGAGGAGATAGATGGATTATTAGATATAAATCCTGAAACTTCATTACAATATCGAAATAAAGCAATGTTAGAATTAATGTATGCCTCTGGTTTGAGAGTTAGTGAATTAATTAATTTAACTTTAGATGATATTAATTTAGAAATGGCAATTTTAAGATGCATTGGTAAAGGTAACAAAGAGAGAATGATTCCGTTAGGAGATATAGCGTTGGATGCTTTAAAAAAATATATCACTTTATATAGATCACAATTATTAAAAAAATCATTAACCAACAAATTATTTTTAAATAATCATGGTAAAGGAATAAGTAGACAAGGATTTTCTTTAGTATTAAGTAAAATTGCTGGAGAAAAAGGTATAAAAAAAGTTTTTTCTCCTCATACATTAAGACATTCTTTTGCAACTCATTTATTAGAGAGAGGAGCAGATTTGAGAAGTATTCAAGAATTGTTAGGTCATAGTGATATTTCTACCACTCAAATTTATACTCATATTGCTACTGATAAAATAAAGGAAGAATATGATAATTTTCATCCCAGAAGTTAAAAAAAAGGATCCTATGATCCTTTTTTAATTCATTTTTGTTTTGTTAGTCGATAAATATGCTTTTCTTCTTTTATTTCAAATCCTAATTCGTATACTCTTTCGTCTACATATTGCCTTATTCTTTCTTGTTCTTCATAATCTAATGTTTCTTTAAAATACAGGAAAAACTCTTTTAACATTTTAGCAGATTTTATATCTTTTTGTTCAAACAAGTTATATATATTATGTTCTAATCTTCCTAATAGAGCACCATTTTCTAAAGTGTCTAACTTTTTATTTGATATTAATGCTGTTCTTAAAGGTTCAATATGATGAAAAGTAAGAACATTTTTTTCATCAATAGTTCCCCCTAAAAAGCATCCGGGATAATATTGAAGCAAAACATCTTTAAGAACGGGGAGAGGAAGAGGTTTCTGATAATCTTCCCTTGTTTTTAATTCATTTAAAGTAGTAAAAGTTTCTTCTCTTATAACAATCATAAAAACCTCCTAAAACAAACAAAAAAACACGCTAAAAAGAGTGCTTTTTTATTTTAAAATAAAAAATTTATACTCAAAGTTGTTAAACATATTTAAACCCCCTTAGAGTTTGAAGTAGTGTATATATAAATTATAGTATATAAAAAAAGAATAGTCAACAATTATAGCAATAAAAAGAAGTTAACATAATATATATTATGAGAAGTTAAATAAAAGATTGATTTTTATCTAAATATGATATAATTATCTCATAAGGAAGGTGTTTTTAGGTGAAAAAAGTTATATTCTTGATAATAAGTATCATAATTATTATCTTATTAATAATCTTTTTACCTCAAGAAAAAACAAAACTTCAAGAAAAAGATTATCCAATCATTGAAAATTTGGATTCGAGCTCTGATTTAGTTCAAGGATTGTATGCTCAAATTCAAATATTTAATGAAGACATTAAGACTGGACAAACATATTTTGGTTATTTATATCATAAGGATCAATTATTAAATACTGAACTAGATGATCAGGCTATTATAGCGATAGGATTAAATCAATCAAGTGATATAAAGTGTAATAATGAATGTTATATTACTGCTTCTCTCTTAGATGAAAATATAAGTGAAGTGTTGGGTAATGTTGACTATGAGCATCAAAGTTTTTCTGAAAGAATTAATGGTTTGAATTTTAACTATGAAAACGATGAATATACAGGAGTTTTTAATAATTATGATACTAATAGCTTTGTAAAAGTATACTCTAATTTAATTGAATCTAAAAAAACAATTGAAAAAGATAAAACAACTATTGTAATTAAAGAAAGAGTTGCTTATCGTCTATATAATGTGATGAACGAAACATATGAAGTCTATAATGGTTTAGTAATGATAGAACCTTTAATTATTTGTCCTTATCTTGATGATGAGTGTATTGAAGATTATATTAATGATCATCAAGATAAATTTAATATTTATGAATATCAATATATATTAGAAAATGATAATTATATTTTTAAATCAATTAAAAAAAGCAATTAATAATTAATTGCTTTTTTGTTTAACATAAATACTAACTACTTTTTTCAATCTATTTTTCTAGATTGAATTTCGGCGATTTTTTCAAATACTTCTGTAGCATTATCTGCATTAATTTCTGTATAATTTAATTCTTTTAAGGCTTGTACTTTTAAAGTGTTTAATTCTTGTGTACGACTTAATTTTTCTTCTCTTTTAGCTTCCATTTCTTCAACAAAACGATTGTGAACTTCAACTATTTTACTACGAGATGCTCCACCATTTGTAAACAAATTCATAGCTTGAAACATGATTCCTTCAAAAGTGGTTTGTTCTTCTTCATTAAAAACAAATTCTCTTGGTTGAATGAAACCATGAGTTTTAGCTAAGAAAGCTAAAAAATATTTAATTTCTTTAGAATCATTATACATTTGTAAAAAATGATATAAATATTTAATTGCAGTATATGAAGTGTTGTTGTTATCTTCCGCTAACATTTCTTTTAGAATATCTAAAATCTCTCCTAATAATTGTTGTTGTTTTTTATTTAGATCTTTAAAGTCATAAGCTGAGAAATCTGTTTTTAAAGTATCATTTTCTTGTTCTTGTAATTTTTTTTCAATTTTTAAAATATAATCAATATCTACTTTAATGTTTTTAAATTCATTATTATCTTTTATACCTAATAAATTAAATAAACGCATTTTTTTATCTTTAGGCCATTCATCTAATGTTTTTAATTCTAAATAATTATAAACCATTTGACGAGACACACCTAAATATCTTGATAATTTTACTTTAGAAATACCTAATTCTTTTAATAAGTTATTTAATTCTTGCATTTATTAACTACCTCCTATTATCATTTTAACATAACAGTGTCAATTGTCAAGTGTCAAAGATTGACAACGTTATGTAAATTAAAGATAATTAATCTTTTGATTATTTAAATAAACTTCATCAATAATTCCTCCGCCTAAACATTCGTTTCCATCATAGAAAACACATATTTGTCCTGGAGTTACAGCTTTACCTTTAATATATTTAACAAAAATATTGCCATTATCTAAATATTGTAATTGAACAGGAATATCTTGTTGTCGATATCTAAATTTAGCATGGCAATTGATTGGTTTGTGATCACTTAACCAATTTATGTTGGTAATTAATGCTAAATCACTATATAAATATTTATTATCTTCTCCTTGGGCAACAAATAAAACATTGTTTTCAATATCTTTTCCTACAACGAACAATCTATCTTCATTTCCACCAATGTTTAAACCTCTTCTTTGTCCAATTGTATAATACATTAATCCAGAATGAAGTCCTATTTCTTGATTAGTCTCAATATCAATTATTTTACCTTCTTTTTGAGGAAAATAATTTTTTAAAAATCCTTTAAAATTTCTTTCGCCAATAAAACAAATACCAGTTGAATCTTTTTTTAATGCTGTTTCTAAATTTAATTGAGAAGCGATAGTACGAACTTCTTGTTTATTTAAATTGCCGACTGGAAATAAGACGTTTTCTAATTGTTGCTTAGAAGTGAGTGCTAAAAAATAAGTTTGATCTTTATTTAAATCTATACCTTTTAATAGTTTATCATCTTTAATTTGAGCATAATGACCAGTTGCTATGTAATCTGCACCTAACTTTTTAGCTTCTTTTTTAAATAAATCAAATTTAATATATTTATTACACATAACATCAGGATTAGGTGTTCTTCCTTTTTTTAATTCATTTAAAAAGTATTGAAAAACATAATCCCAATATTCTTTAATGAAATCCACTCTATAAAGAGGTATATTTAGCTTCTCACAGACTTTTAATGCATCATTGTAATCTTGTTCTTGAGGACAAATATCGTTCTTTAAATCAGGATTTCCTTGAATATCATTATTTATCGATGAATCCCAATTTCTCATAAATAAACCAATTACATTATAACCTTCTTTTTGTAATAAATAAGCAGCGACAGATGAATCTACTCCTCCACTCATTCCAATAACAACTTTTTTCATTGCATCACCTAATTTCTATAATATTATATCATAAAAGATTGTGTTATACTTTATTTAGATAAAGGAGGTTTTATGAAAATATTAGTATGGATTTTAATTATATTAGCTCTTTTAGGATTGATTGCTATAATAATTGCTCCTTTAATTTAAAAAAAGATGAAATCATCTTTTTTTTATTCAATATTAAAATCTTCTAACTTACCATCTTCTGTTAAAATTTTATTAACTTTTTCTTCAGCTGTTTTTAATTTATCAGAAGCACTTTTAGCTAGTTTCATAGCATCAGTATATTTAGTAATAGCTTTATCTAAATCAACATCACCATTCTCTAATTCTTTAACTAATTCTTCTAAGTTTTTTAATTCTTCTTCTAAAGTCATTTTCTTTTCCATTTTACTTCTCCTCTATTTTTATTATTTTACTATGTGCTTGACCATCTTTTAATTCTACTTTAATAATATCATCTATTTTTAAATGTTTAATACTAGTAATTGCTAAATCGTTTTGTCTAACGATAGCATATCCTCTTTTTAATGTATTTAAAGGATTTAATACTTCTAATTTTTCAATTAATTTTTGAAGATAATTGTTTTTTTGTTCAAATAATTTTATTGGATTATTTAATATATAATTATCGGTTAATTTAGAAAATAAATTCTTTTTCTTTTCTAAATTATTAAGCATTAAAGAATTGATTTTATCTAGTAAATTAGTAAAGGTTTGTTCTTTAATTTGAATAATATTAATTGGATTTTTTAAAACATAGTTGTTTTGTAAAACAAATAATTTTTCTTTTAAATTTTCTAATTTATTTTTAATTTGTTTGCTACTTCTAATTTTATAATTATCGATTTGATTTAAAACATCTATGATGTTAGGAACAGCTAATTCAGCTGCTGCAGTTGGTGTGGCAGCTCTAACATCTGCTACAAAATCAGAAATAGTAAAGTCTACTTCATGACCAACAGCACTAATGATTGGGATATCACATTTATAAATAGCTCTAGCTAAAAGTTCTTCATTAAATGGCCAAAGATCTTCTAAAGAACCACCACCACGACCTAAGATAATTACATCTAAATCATATGTTTGAGCTATTTCTAATTGTTTAATTATATTTAGATGAGCTTTTTCTCCTTGAACTAAAGTTGGAAATAAGATTGTTTTAGTATTAGGAAAACGACGATTAATAGTCGATAAAACATCTTTGATAGCAGCTCCTGTAGAAGCAGTAATGATTCCAATCTTTTGAGGGAGATATGGAATTGGTTTCTTTTTACTAGGATCAAACAATCCTTCTTTATCTAATTTAATTTTTAATTGTTCAAAAGCTAAGAAAAGATTACCTAAACCATCTTCTAACATTTCTTGAACATAGATTTGATAATTGCCTGTGCTTTCATAAACACTAATCTTACCATAGACTAAAACTTTCATTCCATCTTGAGGTATAAAAGGTAGTTTTTGAGCACTTGAGGCAAACATAATTGCTGAAATCCTTGATTCTTCATCTTTTAAAGTAAAATAATAATGACCTCTAGTATGTGCTTTAAAATTAGATATTTCACCTTTAATATAAATGTTTTGTAAATGATCATCATTATCTATTTTATATTTTAAATAACGATTAACAGCTGTAACAGTTAAATAGTTTTGATTCATACTTTATCACCTATTTTTCATAATTGCATCTAAAACCCCATTGATAACATCTTTAACAGCGTCATCTGAATATACTTTAGCTAATTCAATAGCTTCGTTTATACAAATAATATCTGGAGTATCTGTATAGATTAATTCATAAATACCAAGTCTTAAAATAGCTTGGTCTGTTTTACCTAAACGATCGATAGTCCAATTTTTTAAATGTTTGTTTGCTAACTCATCAATAGCTTCTAAATTGTTAATTATTCCATAGACAGCTTCTTTAATAAATTCATTATCTATTTCCATATTTTCATTAATTACATTATCAATATTATATTCCATTTTGTTCTTTTCATAAGCTGCTATTTGATATAAAATTGTCATGATTATAATTCTTGATTTACTACGATTGTATTGCATTTCTATCACCTAATAGTATTTTAACATAAAACAAGAAAAAAACCACTAAAAGTGGTTTAATATGCTTTAACATTTTTTTGATAATAAGCTTGAGGATGAGCGCAAACTGGACACACATCAGGAGCATCAGATCCTTTGTGAATGTATCCACATTCTAAACATACCCATTCAATCTCTTCATCTTTAGAAAAGACTTGATTATTTTTAACATTTTCTAATAATTCAAGATATCTTTCTTCATGTCTTTTTTCGATTGTGGCGATTCTTGTAAATAAATCAGCAATCTCTATAAATCCTTCTTCACGAGCTTCTTGTGCAAAAGCAGGATATAGATCTGACCATTCTTCATTTTCACCTTTAGCAGCATACTCTAAATTTTCTAAAGTAGTTCCAATATATCCGCCTGGGAAAGTAGCTGTTATTTCGATATCACTACCTTCTAATTTTTTATAAAATAAAGAAGCATGTTCTCTTTCATTTTCAGCTGTTTCTAAAAAGAAATTTCTTATTTGTTCATAACCTTCTTTTTTCGCTTTTGAAGCATACATCGTATAACGATTACGAGCTTGACTTTCACCTGCAAAAGCTTTTAATAAATTAGTTTCTGTTTTTGTTCCTTTTAACATTTTAAATCCTCCTCTACTATATATAATTATACTTTAATTTGATTTGTTTTTCAACAAATATTCATATTTTTCTAAGATTTGATATATTGAAGTACAACTCATAAAAATCATAACACTATTTTTATGAATTAATAATTTTTCAACTTCATTTAAAGATATTTTTTCACCATTATTTAATTCATTTAAAATTAAATCTGAAGAGATATCTGGATAATCAATTTGTGATTCTCGATCAGCTTTAATATCCATAATATAAACTTTATCTGCAAGATTTAATGCTGCAGCTTCTTCATGATAAAAATCTTTAGTTCGAGAAAAAGTATTAGGTAAATAGATAGCTACTATTTCTTTATCTGGATATTTTTGTCTAGCACTTTCAATAGTTACTTTTATTTCAGTATGATGATGAGCATAATCATTTATTGTGATAATTTTATCAAAATTATGAACTGTAAATCTTCTCTTTGCCCCTTGAAAAAGATTAATTGCTGTCGCTATCTCATCAGGATTAACATTCTTTTCAATTAATAATGATATAACTGCTAAAGCATTTAATATCATATGTTTACCAAATATTTTCAATTCAAATGAATGAATAAATTCATTATTTATATAGCAATCAAAAGTTGATCCTGTTTCAGTTAAATTAATATTTTTAGCAATAACATTATTATTATCATTAAATCCATAAAAGATTACTTTTTGTTTAAAAGATAATTTTCTAATATTTTCATCATCACCACAAGCTATAACTAAATCTTTAGTTTGATTAACAAATGATTGGTAAGCTGAAACGATATCATCTAAATCATGATAATAATCAACATGATCTAATTCGATATTAGTAATAATAGTGTTTTCTGGATAATAATCAAGAAAATGTCTTTGATATTCACAAGCTTCAATGACTAAGTTTTTATTATCAGGATTAGCATAACCTGTTCCATCACCGATTAAATAATTGGTTTTAGGAAAATCAGATAAATGATTTATCGTTTGTGCTAATAGAGCTGTTGTTGTTGTTTTTCCATGACAACCACAAATAGCAGTTGTTGAAAATATTTTTGTTAATTCACCTAACATTTTATTATAAATTAATATGTTCAATCCTAATTCTTGAGATCTTTTTAATTCTGGATGATCTAATTTGAAAGCTGGTGAATAAATTACTGTTTCATCAGTTAATTGATACTCATTGTTATAATGGATCGGTATATTTTTTAATTTTAATAATTCTTCAGTATATTTAGGTTTAGAGTCATCATCATAACCTATAACTTGATGACCTAAATCATTTAAAATAACTGCTAAAGAACTCATTCCCGAACCTTTGATTCCAATTAAATAATATTTCCCCATACTATCTCCCCTTTTTATATGGAATATGATTACCATATCCTTCATCATCATAAATATCTTTGTCAATAAGGGATTTTGAAAAACCATTATTTTCAGCACATTTTATTGAAGAAATGTTTTGATAATCAATATCAAGATAAATATATTCAATATCAGGATCCTTAAAAGCATACTTGACTATTTGATTTAACAATTTACTTCCATAATGTTTGCCACGATAATCTTTTTGAATTGCATATTTAATCGCAACATTTTCTTTGTTTCCAAAATAACCAGAACACAGATTGAACAAACCAATAAAATTTTCCATTTCAAAAACAAGAAAACAATTTTTTAAATCAATGTTTAAAAAGCGCGTAATTTCCTCATCTTTTGATAATTCTTTTATTAATTCTAAATGATGAATATTTTCTTGGTTTAATTTTTGAAAACTTAATTTTATCATCTTATCTTCCTTTAGGTTTATTTTTTCTAATTCTATTTTTTTTATAAATAATTTGTTTGCTTAAAACTTTTTCTTGATCTATATTAATAGTATTTAAATGTTCTAAAACAATATTTTCATTGTTTAATAATTTGAAATATAATGTAGAATCTATTTTAAATTGAGTTTTTTGATTAACTAAATTATTCTCAAAACTATTAATTGTAAAAGTTGCTTCCTCACCATTCTCATAAAATTTGGAATATTTAGATAAAATATATTTTTTATTATTTATTAAAATTATGTTTTGAGTAATAATTTGTCTATCTCTTCCTCTTATAAATGAAAAATCTTTATAATGATTTTTCATCATAAAATCAGATTTACTTAGTGGATATCTATATACATGTTTTTCATCTGAAATCCATTGATTGGTTAATAATAGACAGTCACGATTATCAAACTTTCTGTTAGTATTAATTTCATAATTATTTATATCTGTTATATTTGAATTATGTTCGAAAACAGTTATGTTTTTTGATTCGTGACAATTTTTTAATTCTTTTTCAAAATTAAAATAATATTCAGTTTTTTCTATAATAACATTAGTTCTTTCGTTATTAATTTTTCTTTCTTTAAATGAAACACTTTCGATAAAAACACCATAATTATTCGAATTAATAAATAAATTGTAATTATTAATTAAACCAGTTTTTGTAATTCTATTTTTAATAATGTTTAGTTCGTTTTCTTTTATATAGATATTTGTTCTAATTTTTTTTGAATTTGCTATTTCATTTTTTCTATATAATTTATATAGTTTTTTCCCTACTAAAACTTTAAATTCAACTGGTATTTGTTCTAAAAAATTATTAATTGTTTCAATGTTTTCTGATCTATATCCTAAAATTTTAGTTTTTCTTTTATTTATAGTTAATTGATTTTTTATTTCAGGATAAATATCAATTAATTCTTTTAAATTACTAATTTTAATAAAGTCTTGATTATCTTTAGAACTTTTACGATATTTTATTCCTACTCCACCTAATTCTTCAAATGGAAATAAATTTAATTGATAATCATCAACTAAGATAGAATTATAAGGTTTTATACAAAAAGCTTTTTGTTGACGATTAAAAACTGGTATAAAATCAATTTCACATCCTAAATTTTTAAGAGCTTTCTCTTTATAAAATGCTTCTTCTTCACTATTACAATTAGTTAAAACATGGATATTAAATAAATTAGAATCTTGTAACAATTTAATATCTTCAATAGTATTATCAAAAGGTTTACTATCTTTTAAAACCTCTTCCCAATTTAATTTTTTAAAATGTTTGGTAATTTCTTCTTGATCATTATATTCATTTAAAAATTTGTAAAACACTGGCCAAGTATTCCAAATTACTCCATCAAAATCTAAATATAAGTCTAATTTTCTCATTACATTTCCCCCAGTCATGTGATACAGCTTTTATTTAAATTATATTCAATAACTTATATAAGATATAATATCATATTTTAATAAATAAGAAAAGATTGAAATTACTCTCAATCGTAATAATTACTTATTGTTTTACTTTGATTGCAGCTTGTGTGGCTGCTACATTAGGGATGGTAATATTTGTACCATTTTTAGTACTTTTTTATCTCTTACACATTCCTTCTATTACAGTAGTATATACTAATGCTTATTGGGTATTAATAAACTAAGATAAATTATTTATTTTAACTTTCTTGTTTCTTGTAATGTATCAACAGTATTTCTTGCAAATCTTGATACCTCACGAGTAACTATTAAATCAAATCTTCCTGCTTTTGCATCCTCTATCATTCTCATAAAGTTTTTTCTTTTCTTTATAGAAGTTCCTGTTATAACTTCATCTATATATCTATCATATAGAATCCAATCAGGATTTTTCTTTAGAATATCATCATAGTATTGAACTTGATTATCTAAAGCAGATAATTGAGCTTCATGTTCAGTTGAAACTCTAGCATATATTGCTACTTTCCTTCTCATTAAATCACCTCTACAAAAAAATATCATTTTCATAAGAATAAGTTTAGGGTGCGATAAGTTCAAAAAAAAAGATTAATGATAAATATCATTAATCATCTATAAATACAATTCCATCATCAATAAATAATAATCAATTTTTTCTCTATCAGGAGCAATATTTAGTTCATTATAAAATTGCTGAATATACTCTTCATCATAATTACGTCTGATTGACTTTTCGCAAATTGCTAAGTCAAACCACTTATCAGCAATTCCACATTCTCCCACATCAATAAAACCAACAAATTTATCTTTTAAAGCAAATATATTAGGCAAACTTGTATCACCATGTGAGAAACATTTTTCATCATTAAACTTATTTTCTTTTAAAAATCTAATGATATTTTCTAAACTTCCAAATTTTTTTAATGTTTCATCTTTTAAATCTTCTATATGAATTAAATTGTTTTTTACATTATTTTCTACTAATGCTAACTTATAATCAATAGAAACATCAAAAGGACAATCACTAATATCAACATCATAAATTTGACTAAACGCTTGTGCAATTACACTAATTCCGATTTTTGGATTATTTAAATAATATTCTGAACATGCCATTTTGCCACCAACAGATTCTGTAATCAAATATTCCGTATCATCTGTATAATCATATAAAGTAATTCTAGGTACACTTAACTTATCATTAAGCCATTTAAGTTTTTCATGTTCTGATGTAAGGTTGCCTTTAGATGAAATTTTAATAAAGTAAGTTTTATCTAACTTTTCAATTTTAAAAACTTGTGAATCAGAACAACCAATACTAATTTCTTCTAATTTAGCATCTTCAATAAATGTTTTAACTTTTTCACTTAATTTATAATTAAAATTCATTTTATGTCACCTATTTTCTTCTATCGTGTGAAATATTTTCAGAAGGAACTAACTTTTTTGTTTTTTGTTCTTTGAAATAATCGTAATTTCCTAAATATTGTTGAAACTTTTCATCTTCGATGTTAACTACCCTTTCAGCTAATTTATTGATAAAATATCTATCATGTAAAATAAAGAAAAGTGTTCCTTGGTATTTACTAAGTGCCTCTTCTAACATTTCTTTTGTATCAATATCTATATGGTTTGTAGGCTCATCAAGAATTAAAAGATTAGCTTTCTTTTGAATTAATTCAAATAATTTTAAACGTACTTTTTCTCCTCCGGATAATTTACCTACTCTTTTAAATTCTAAATGTTCGTAAAATTACTAAAAAAAGATGAGATTACTTCTTACCTTAATATACGGGAATATCTTAATTTTACGAGCATTCAATCTTAAGTATTAACAATAAATCCATTCACAATTCCTAATATCAAACTAATTACTGATAATATAATTGCTATAGTATTTAAAATTAAGCTAACTTTTAATTTGTACTTTTCTTTATTGCTTTTAGTCAATATTATACCAACTATACTCAATATCATTCCTGGCAAAAATCCAATAGCTACCATTTTGTCTCCAATAGGCAAACGAACAATCATTAATGTACTAATTATTGATAGTGTTCCTAATATAATTCCTACTTTATAATTTTTCATATATATCCTCCTCTACTATAAGTATAACATATAAATTACATATTTTATCAGCCATTTGAATGATCGCAATATTACTATTTTACGAACATAAAAAAGACTAGATATTCTAGTCTTTAAACTACTTTTTATTAGCCAAATTTGCTTGTGCTGCGTTAAGGACTGGAACGTAAGAGAGCTATATTTATATAAAAAAGCAACTCTGCTTTTACTTTTATATTATATTCTTCATATAATTCTCTTTCTACAGATTTTAATTCATCACTACCTTCTGTTATACCAGTAGGTAATTCCCATTTACCATTTCTTCTTTTAGCAATTAAGATGAAATCTTCTTTTCTTATTAATGCACAAATTATATTATTATTCATTATCATTTCTTTACTAATATACGTGGTTTTAATGATATATTATAGTCTTTTCTAAATTCTTCACCTAATTGCTTATATTCTACACCACATGTATCAAGTATTTCTCTTGAAACTGCATTATCATCTGAATCATGATATTTATCTTCACGATATATTATTTTTTTAATTCCATTTTGTACAATTCTTTTAGCACATTCTGGACATGGAAATAAAGTACAATATAGTGTTAAATTTTCTAATTCTCTTTTATTACCTTTAAAATTATCTATAGCATTTGATTCAGCATGACATACTCTTTTATATTTATTTACTGGATTATTTGGATCATTATTCCAAGGAAATAAATCATCATGATAACCTATAGGGGCACCATTATAACCAGTAGATAGAATATAATTATCTTTAACTAAACAAGCTCCTACTTGAGTATTTGGGTCTTTGCTTCTTTCTGCCATTACTGAAGCAATTAACATAAATGCTTCATCCCAATTTAAATAATCTTCTCTAGCGTCCATAAAATCCTCCTACAATAATTCTTTTAATTTTTTTACTATTTCTATATCTGCACCTAACCAATCAACAGAATCTAACTGTTCTTTAGATAACCATTTCATACTTTCATGTTCTAATTTATCACCATTACATACAAGTTCTATATGGTCATTTAATAATTCACAAAAATAAGTATGCATTGTTAAATGAAAATTAGAATAATCATATTCAACTGTACAAATATAATCATTAACTTTTATTGAAGCATTTAATTCTTCTTTTATTTCTCTAATTAATGCATCTTCTTTTCCTTCATCAATTTCAGGTTTTCCTCCTGGAAATTCCCATCCACCTTTAAACTCTCCATAACCCCTTTGGGTTGCTAATATGGTGTTGTCTTTTTTTATAACAGCAGCTACTACTTCTACTTTCTTTAACATATTAATCACCTTTTATTAATCTTTTATTCTTTTCTTTAGTTACAGAATCATTTATTCTATTATAATCGTCATTATCATCAAAAAATTCTTCATTATATGGATTGTTAAATACTTCATTAGGATCAATTTCAAGTATTTTATCTAAGACTTTCAATTCTTTATCACTAAGTTTTTTTAATGATTTTGTTAAAATTGATCTTTTAACCTCAAGTGATTGAAAATGATAATACTCTTCTAATTCTTTTTTAGCACATACATTAACATATGCTTTATTGAATATTAATCCATCCTGATCATGATTATATAATAAAGCTTCTGCAGTACCTCTAAGTAAATAAAGTCCATATAAATTTAATTTATTAACTAATTCTTCTAATTCTTCTTGTGTTAAGCCATTAAATTTTTCCATACAAAACCTCCTATAATTCGTCTTCTTTTACTAATACACCTTTTTTATTTGGTTTATATACCCTTTTTTTATTTTTTTCTATTTTTGCTTCAATTTTTTTACCTAAATCTATATTTAACATTTCTGATATTCCAAGTAAATAAATGGCTACATCAGCAAGTTCTTCTCCTACATCATCTTGTTTCTTTACCCATGCCGTATGAGCTTCACCTAATTCAGCAAATGTAAAACAAAATTCTAGATTAATATCATCAGTTGGAAATCCATGATTAATCTTATTTTGTAAAACTTCTTTTTGTAATTTCTTTAAATCCATTATTCATCATCTTCTTTTCTTGAATCTTCTAATTGTTTTTTAATTAAGAACTTTGTTAATATAACATCAGCATCTGCTAAATCATAATCTAATAATTCTTCAATATTAACCCATTTATATTCAGAGTGAGCAGATAATTTGAAATCTCCACTTACATAATCACATTCATATAATTTTAAATCTACTATATGACCTGGATATTCACATATACTATGAGTTAAATATTCATTAATATTAGTTTTAATATTATATAGTTCAGTAAATGATCTTTCTAATGTAATTTTTTCATCTTCAAGGCCTACTCTTCTTCCTCCTGGAAATTCCCATTTACCTTTAACATGATCATCTTTATTTCTTTTTGCTATTAAACATTTACCATCTTTCATTATTAAACCACATACAACATCTAGTATCTTTTTATGTGGTGATACGTTAGTTACTTCAAAAGGTAATCCATTATGTTTAACAACTTGTTTTAAAAATAATCCTATAGCTGTTGACATAGATAAACCTAAATCAGTTAATACTAATGTAGCTTCTTTCTTAGTTTCCACATCAACTTGTATATTTATTGCACTCGTTTTATTTTCCATATTATTCCTTCTTTCTAATTCAATAATATTCTAAAAAAAATCAATTGTCAATATTTTTCTACAATTTTACTACAATTTTACTACATTAACAAAAAAGATATATTTTAAATATATATCTCCTTTATAATTTTTAAATGCTTCTATTGTTTTATCTCTATCTATTTGTTTTAAATCAATCATTTTATTATTACCTTTAATAAATTCATATATTTTATCATCTCTAAATCCTATAGCAGCAGCATCTGAAGCAGTATTACCATAATATACTTCTTTTATATTACTCCATATGATTGTTCCTAAACACATTGGACATGGATAACAAGTAGTATATAAGATGCAATTACTTAAATCATTTGTATTTAGATTCTTACAAGCATCTTTAATAGCATTCACTTCAGCATGAGAAGTTGGAGATCATTTTCTTTAAGTACTTTATTTTTACCTCTACCAACTATTTCATTTTCTTTAACTATAACAGCTCCAAATGGGCCACCTTCTGTATTATCTTCTGATAGTATTATTGCTTCTTCCATATATTTATTCGTAATTATTCTCCTCAATTTTTTCAACAATTAAATTATCAAATGATTTCTTAACTGTATTATATGTTTTTTTATTCCTATTATTGATGTATAAACAAGAAACTATTCCGATAGAAATAAGAATTACTGTTATTATTAGTATCAATATTTTTTTCATTCTATTTCACCTCTATTATCATTTTATTATAAAAATAAATATTGTTATATGGTGCTACATATCTAGATCATAAGCATCACCCCTTTCAAGATCTTGTTTCTTATAATTCTCTATTGCATTAATAATATATTGCTCTATATATCTTTTATCTCTTTTTAACAATTCACTTGGAAGTGCTTTTTCAATTTTATCTTTATTAAATGATATTCTTTATTTTTGATTTCCTTTCTGCTGACATAATATTTCTTCTAAAGAATCGAAAGTTAATTTTTTATTCTTAGATAGTTCTCTTATTTTAATAGCTTGTCCATGACTAGGTGTTACATCTTCATATGTAATACCCATATATACTAATTTTTGTTCTTCTTTATTTAAATATGATAATTCAACAGCTGGTTTTAATCCCATTGTTAAAACTGTTCTTTTATCTTTTAAAACAGTATCATCTACTAATTTTAGTAGTTCAGGTATAAGATTTGTTAATCTTACATATCTATATATTTGTGTTTTAGTATCATCTATTTCGTTAATGGACTGTGACTTTGTTCCCTTAGGGGAAATTTTCTTTCCTTGATGTTTCATTGCATCTAATTTCATTTTATATGCAAAAGCTTTTTCTGATGGTAATATTTTATCTCTATACATATTAGAATCAACCATCTCTATAACCGCTTCATCATATGTTAAATCTTTTATAATAGCATCAATATATTCTTCACCATTAAGTTCAACTGCTGCTTTTCTTCTATGACCAGATATTATTTCATATCTATTATCTTCTTTTTTTCTTACGACTATAGGTACCAATAATCCATTATCTTTGATGCTTTGAGCTAGTTGCATTAATGAGTCATCGTTTACTACTTTAAAAGGATGATCTTTAAAAGAATCAATCTCTCTAATTTTTAATTTGATAATATTATTCATAAATAGAGTCCTCCTCTATTTTAAAATTCAATTTCCATTCAATATATTCTTCATAAGAAATTTCTCTTTTATACCATTTTTCTCTCATCATATCCCAATCATCCATAAATTTTTTGAAAAAAATAATATTCTCTTCATTTATATTTGGAATTTTAGATAAATCAATTTGATATTTAGGTATTATTTCTTCCATCCACATTAATATATAAAATAAATCAATCGGCTTTCTAAAATCATATTCTCTTATAGAATTAACATTAATATTCAATATGTTTGCTATTTCCATTAATCTTTTATCTTTAGGATTTCTATTTCCTCTTTCATATCTTGTCATAGTTCTTCTTTTACATTCACCAGTTAATCCTAATTTATCTGATACTTCATCTTGAGACATAAATCTAAATTGTCTTGCAAAAGCAATTCTAGATCCTTGAGATAAATCATTTAGTTCTGGTTTCATATACATTATTCGCATATTCAATTCCTCCATTTCCCTATCGCACAACATTAAAAAAAGACTAAGATGTACGACATATTAGTCATCTTAGTCTTAATTTTCTATATAAATTTTAATTCTTTGTGCCTTTATATATTCTATGGATTTATTGAATATTCCCTTGAATATAGGTAAATAAAGGTTTTATGAACTAGTTCTTTTTAGTTCCAGACTTTATTGCGGCTTGAGCTGCTGCTAAGCGAGCTATTGGAACTCTAAATGGAGAACAAGATACATATTTTAATCCTATCTTATGACAGAATTCAATAGTTGCTGGATCTCCTCCATGTTCACCACAGATTCCTAATTTAATATCAGGACGAGTTGCTTTTCCTTTTTCAACAGCTATTTTAACTAGTTGTCCAACTCCAATTTGATCTAATTTTGCAAAAGGATCTGATTCGAAGATACCTTTACTATAATATTCTTCTAAGAAAGTAGAAGCATCATCACGAGAGAATCCAAAAGTCATTTGGGTTAAATCATTTGTTCCAAATGAGAAGAATTCTGCTTCTTCTGCAATTACATCTGCTGTAAGAGCAGCTCTTGGTATTTCAATCATTGTTCCAACTTTATATGAAATATTTGAATTATTTTCTTTAAGAATTGTATCTGCAGTTTCAGTAACAATTGCTTTAATATATTTTAATTCATTGATATCTCCTACTAATGGAATCATAATTTCAGGAATAACATTTAGTCCTTCTTTAGCTACATTGATAGCAGCTTCAATTACAGCTCTTGTTTGCATTCTAGCAATTTCTGGATAAGTAACTGATAAACGGCAACCACGATGCCCCATCATAGGGTTAAATTCATGTAAGCTATTAATTCTATTTTTTAATTCTTCATAAGTAATTTCTAAAGAAGTCGCTAAAGCTTTGATTTCTTCTTCTGTATGAGGTAAAAACTCATGTAAAGGTGGATCTAAGTAACGAATAGTTACTGGAAATCCTTTCATAACTTTAAATAATTCTTCAAAATCTTGTCTTTGATATGGAAGAATTTTGCTTAAAGCTTCTTCTCTTTTTTCTACTGAATTAGCTGTAATCATTTGACGCATTGCAAAGATTCTGTTTTCATCAAAGAACATGTGTTCTGTACGACATAAACCAATTCCTTGAGCTCCAAAAGCTAAAGCTTGTTTAGCGTCTTTAGGAGTATCAGCATTAGTTCTTACTTCTAAAGTGCGATAACTATCTGCCCAACTCATAAACTTCTCAAAATCACCGCTTATTTCAGGTAATGTAGTGTTTATTTTTTCTCCATAAACTAAACCAGTTGAACCATCTAAAGATAAATAGTCACCTTCATTGTATATTGTTCCATCTTTAGTTATAAGTTTTTTATTTTCTTCATCTATTTTTAATTCGCCACAACCAGTAATACAACATCTACCCATGCCACGAGCTACTACAGCAGCATGTGATGTCATACCACCCCTAATTGTTAAGATACCATTAGCATCATTCATACCTTGAATATCTTCTGGTGATGTTTCTAAACGAACTAAGATAATTTCTTTTTCACCATTTTTCTTAGCACTAACAACATCTTCTGCTGTAAAGAAAATCTTACCAGTAGCTGCTCCTGGAGAAGCTGCTAAACCTTTAGCAATTGTTTTAGAAGATTTTAATGCATTAACATCAAAATTTGGATGTAATAATTGATCAAGATTTCTTGGATCAACACGAAGTAAAGCTTCCTCTTTAGTAATTGTTCCATCTTCAACTAAATCAACGGCAATTTTTAATGCTGCAGCTGCTGTTCTTTTTCCATTTCTAGTTTGTAACATGAATAATTTACCGTTTTCAATTGTAAATTCCATATCTTGCATATCGCGATAATGTTCTTCAAGAATATGAGTTATTTTAACAAATTCTTCATAAACTTCAGGCATAATGTCTTTTAATGTTTCAATATCTTGAGGCGTTCTAATTCCTGCTACTACATCTTCACCTTGAGCATTAATTAAATATTCACCATATAATTTATTTTCTCCAGTAGATGGATTTCTTGTGAAAGCTACACCAGTTCCACAATCATTACCACGATTACCATAAACCATTTCTTGAACGTTAACGGCTGTTCCCCAACTAGCAGGAATATCATTTAAACGACGATATAAGATTGCTCTTTCGTTATTCCAAGATCTAAATACTGCTTTGATAGCTGCCATTAATTGTTCTTTTGGATCTTGAGGAAACTCTTCTTTAGCTAATTCTAAATAGTTAGCTTTAAATTTATTAACCACTTCTTTTAAATCTTCTGCTGTTAATTCGGTATCATTATTTACGTGTTTTTCTTCTTTAATTTTATCAAAAAATCTTTCGAATGAAGCTTTAGAATACCCCATAACTACATCAGAAAACATTTGAATAAAACGTCTATATGAGTCATAAGCAAAACGAGGATTGTTAGTAGCTTGAGCTAAACCTTCTACTACTTGATCATTTAATCCTAAATTTAAAACTGTATCCATCATTCCTGGCATACTAGCTCTAGCTCCAGAACGAACAGAAACTAATAAAGGATTATTTAAATCTCCCATCTTCTTTCCTGTTTTCTTTTCTAAATTTTCTAATTGTGACCAGATTTCAGCAATTGTTTCTGAACTGAATTCTTGATTATTTTCATAATAATTATTACAACTTTCTGTTGTAATAGTAAACCCATTAGGAACTGGTAAACCAATACTGATCATTTCAGCTAGGTTAGCTCCTTTACCTCCTAATAAGTTTTTCATTTCTTTGTTGCCTTCTTCAAAGGCATATACGTACTTTGTCATTTTACCATCCTTTCGCACTATTAATTATTATATCAAAAAGTTAAAAAAATTAAACCCTAATTAACTTAACTTGACATTATTTTTTAAAAGCTCTTGGGTGAGCTTTTAGATAGGTTTTTCTTAAATGTTCACTAGTAATGTGAGTATAAATACTAGTTGTACTTAAGTTAGCATGTCCTAACAATTCTTGAACAGTTAATAAATCTGCCCCTCTTTCCAATAAATGAGTGGCAAACGTATGCCTTAATGTATGAGGTGAAATATGCTTTTTTAATGAAGTATGACTAATAATCTCATTTAAAATATTACATATAGATCTTGGAGTTATTTTAGAACCACGATTATTTAAGATTAAATATTCAGAATTATTTTTATTTAATTTTAAATAACTATCTTTCAAATATTGTTCTAAAATTTCTTGTGATTTTTTTCCAAAAATAACATATCTTTTTTTATTACCTTTTCCAGTGACTAAAATAGTTCGATTAGAAATATCAATATCCTTTAACTTTATATTAGTTAATTCACTAACTCTAATACCAGTAGCATATAATAATTCTAATATTAAAGTGTTTCTTTGTTCTAACAATTTGTTTGTTTTCGGTATTTCTAATAAATCTTCTAATTCATTTAAATATAAGAAATTTGGTAATTTTTTTTCTTTCTTTGGTAAAGAAAGTAATAAAAAAGGATTAGATTCTAACTTGGTATTATTTACTAAATAACGATAAAAAGAACGAAGAGAACTTATTTTTCTACTAATTGTATTATTTTTTAATTTTTTATCATTTAAAAATCTTAAATATTTTTTTAAATTATTATAATCTATTGATTGATAATTAAATTGATTTGTTTCTAAAAAATTAAAATATTCAATTAAATCTTTCTCATAACTAGAGACTGTATTAATTGAATAAGCTTTTTGATGTTTCAAATATAATAAAAAATCTTTTACTATTTTCATTCTTTATCACCAATCTTATTATAACAAAAAAAGTAGATATTATCTACTTCTTCCATTGTTATCATAAAGCTCTTCATCTTCAGATGTTAAACCGCGAGCTCTTATTACATCCGGATTATTTAGTTCCTTTTCAGCTTTTTCAATTTCATATTCATTTTCTTTTGTCTGTTCAAGTATTTTCAATGTTTTTTGTTCAAGTTCTTTTTGTTTTTGTATTAGTTTTTGTTGATTTATATAATCCTTAAATAAAGGATTTTTTAATTTTATTTGCATTTTATTAATTATTTCATCAATATATTCACTATTAGCTTGAAAACTTGTTCGATAATTAGAAAATTTTGGATCAGAAAATTTTGAATCTTTTTCTGGATCTTTTTTAAAAATTAAGCAACAATTTCGATAGTTTAAATAATTATCTTTAATGTGATTAATAATATTCTTTGCATACAATCTCGGATATGGTTCTCCATTGATTATGTTTTTTCTTTGCTTTCCAACATAAGGATCTAAATTATCAATTCCACCATTTTTCCAAATACAATTTTTATTAATATGATCAAAAATAGTTAAATATAATGTTTTAGAAGTTACAATAGCACGATCTTCTTTATATATCATATCTTTCTCATTTATTCCTCTATGATTATATGTTAAATGAAGATTGTCACATGATAATAAAAATTTATCATTTAAGTAATTTACAAAATCATTTTCATTATCAAAACAAGTAGTTAATTCATCTATTGTTTGTAAATCACATTGAAATAAAATACTAAGTTCGTTTTCTCCACTTTTTTCGTTTGGTATTTCTGATACTAAATAATAATTTCTTTTTTTGTTTTTTTCCATTTATTTACCTCTATTTTTTATATTGGCATTGTGAACACACAATACCACTTTTCTTTTCTACTAACATACTACCACATTCTGGACAGTTTTCAAACAATGGTTTATCCCAAAGAGCAAAATCACATTTTGGATAATTATTACAACCGTAAAAGATTTTACCTTTTCTCGTTTTTTTCTCGACAATTTTACCATCACATTTAGGACAAGCGCCAAGTATATTTATTTCTTTTTTTTCTGATTTGATATATTTACATTTTGGAAAACTACTACAAGAAACAAATTTTCCATATTTTCCTTTTCTTTCAACTAAAGGACTTCCACATTCTGGACAGTTTTCACCGGTTTCGATTGCAGGTTTTTTCTCCATTTTGTCGTATGCTTCTGTTACTAAAGAATCAAAATCCCCATAGAAACCTTTTAGTAATGATAACCATTCTTGTTTTCCAATAGCAATTTCATCTAAAGCGTTTTCCATATTAGCTGTATATTTTACATTGATAAGTTCACTGAAAAACTCTTGTAATTTATCTGTTGTTTCAATTCCGATTTCTGTCGGATTAAATTTCTTTTCTATGATGAATACATAATTTCTTTCTGTTAAAGTATCAATTATTTTAGCATAAGTTGAAGGACGACCAATTCCTAATTTTTCCATTTCTTCTATCAATTTAGCTTCTGTATATCGAGCTGGTGGTTTAGTAAAGTGTTGATTTTTATCAATTGTACTTGCAACTATAATATTAGATTTATATGTTTCAAATGGTGGTAAAATCTTGTCTTCACTTTTCTCATAATCTTGGTAAACTTTTAAATATCCATCAAAAACAATTGTTTGACCAGTTGCTTTAAATTGATAATTATTATTATCTAAGATAACAGTTGTTGCATCTACTTTTGCATCAGCCATTAACGAACTTAAAGCTCGCGAATAAATTAATGAATATAGTTTATATTCATCTGAAGTTAAATGTTCTTTAATACTTTCAGGAGTATGATTTATATTAGTAGGTCTAATTGCTTCATGGGCATCTTGAATGTTTGTTTTACTTTTACTAAATTTAATTCTTCCAACATATTCTTCACCATAATGAACTTTAATATATTGAAATGTATTTTTACAAAATTCATCACTTAAGCGAATTGAATCTGTTCTCATGTAGGTAATTAACCCTGTTGTTTCTTTTCCAATATTAATACCTTCATATAGTTTTTGCGCTAAAGACATTGTTTTTTTAGCATTAAAATTCAACTTTGTATTAGCTTCTTGTTGTAATGTACTAGTTATAAAAGGAACTTTCGATTGTTTTTTCTTTTGTTTTTTAGAAACATCAGCTATTTTAAAAGCATTAGTTAATTTGTTAAGTATTTCATCAGCTTCTAATTCGTTTTTTATTTCTATTTTTTTATAATTATAAGTATCTAAGCTGGCTTCAAAAGTGTTGAAGTTAGCCTCAATACTCCAATATTCTTCTTCAATAAATTTTTCAATTTCTCTTTCACGATCAACAATTAACTTCAAAGCTACACTTTGAACACGACCTGCACTTCTTCCTCCAGTTTTTGATTGCATTAATTTACTTAAACGAAATCCAATAATACGATCTAACATTCTTCTTGTCTCTTGAGATTTAACTAAATTATCATCTATTTTACCAGCATGATTAAAAGCGTCTCTAACAACATCTTTAGTTATTTCATTGAAAACAACTCTTTGATATTTATCTTCAGAAATCTTTAATGCATCTTTTAAATGCCAACTAATTGCTTCACCTTCTCGGTCAGGGTCAGTAGCTAGAAAAACAAAATCAGAGGCTTTCGCTTCTTTTTTTAATTCATCTATAAACTTCTTTTTACCTTTAATTGGGACATAATTTGGTTCAAAGTTATTTTCAACATCGATCCCAAAGCCATATTTACCAGTTGTCGCCAAATCACGAATATGTCCTTTTGAAGATAACACTTTATAATCTTTACCTAAATACTTTTCAATTGTTTTTGATTTAGATGGAGATTCTACTATTACTAAATTTTTTCCCATATTTATCACATCCTAAATAATTATTAAAGGTATTATACCTTATTTTCCTCTAAGAAAACAAATAAAATAAATTATTTACAATTTATCACATCTTGAACAGGTTTAAATGAAACTCGATGTTCTTTTAAGGCTCCATATAGTTTTAAAGCTTCTAAATGTTTTTTTGTGCCATAACCTTTATTGTTTTTAAAATTGTATTGAGGATATTTCTTATCTAATTCTAATAAAAGATTATCTCTCGTTACTTTTGCAATAACAGAAGCTGCCGCAATAGAAAGACTCTTTTGGTCACCTTTAATAATAGCTTGAAAAGGAATATCAACATCTAATTTCATTGCATCAATTAATAAATAATCAATTTTAATTGGATTATTCTTAATAGCGGCTTTCATCGCTAATTTTGTCGCTTCATATATATTAACTTGATCGATAATTTTTTCATCAATAATACCAATTCCAATTCCTAAAGCATCTTTTTTAATAATTTGATAAAACAATTCTCTTTTCTTTTCACTTAATTTTTTGGAATCATTTAAACCTGGTAATTTATAATTCAAAGGTAAAACAACACAAGCTGCAACGACAGGTCCAACTAAAGGGCCTCTTCCTACTTCATCAATTCCACCTATTAATTGATAACCTTGTTTAATTAAATCTAATTCATACTCATACAAATTATTCATTAATGATCATCTCATAACGATCTAGAGTTATATTACCTAAATAACCATTAGTAAAATCTTTTAAAATCAAAGAATAAACTTTATCATAATCAATTTCATTACCTCTTAAAAGAGCTCCTCTTTTTCTACCAATTATATCTAGTATTTCAATAGTATCATCATCAATATTATTTAAATTATATCTATCTTTAATATTTTCCCAATAATATTTTTTTAAAAAATCAATGAAATAAAACACTATTTTATCAAGAGGTAAAATATCTTCTCTAATTGCATTAGTTATCGCTAAATGAAAAGCTTCTTCTTCACTATTTAATTTAGGCCATAAAATACCTGGAGTGTCTAATAAATCTAAATAATCATTTACTTTAATCCAACTTAAACCTTTTGTAATACCTGGTTTATTACCAACGTGAGCTGCTCTCTTGTTTGCTAGAGCATTGATTAGTGTTGATTTACCAACATTAGGCACTCCAACAATTAATGCTCTTAAAATAGATTTTTTAATCTTTTTAACAGCTAATTTTTCGTTTATCAATTTTAATTTATTTTTTAATTCAGATTCAATTAAATTTGTTTTATCAGTTAATAAATTAAGAGTAATAACTAGATATCCTAAAGATTGATAATATTTAACCCATTTTTTAGTTTCTTCTTGATCTGCTAAATCAATTTTTGTCATAATTAATATTTTTTCTTTATCATTTAAATATTCATCTATTTCTTTTAATTTAGATGAAAAGGGAATGCGAGCATCAATTACTTCGAAAACTAAATCAACTAATTTAATTTTTTCTTTGATTAATCTTTTAGTTTTAGCCATATGACCTGGATACCAATTGATATTAGTTTTATTTTCATTCATATTATCATCTCCTTAATCCTCTTTCCAAATACCTAGTTTATTAGTTTTAGCCGTTGTTTCTGCTTTTAGTAATTTATCTGTATATTTGTAATCACCATATAAATATTTAACTTCTCCATAACCGTTTTCAATTATAAATAATTGTAATAATTTGTCATCAATAAATATCCAACCTAATGTTCTTTGATATTTATCTTTTAAATCAGAGTTATTATCATATTCTATTTTTATTTGCTGAGCAGACTTTAATAATTCGCAAGTATAATAACTAGATTCTTCTCCATAATATTCTTTTTTATTAGTATTTTCTGGAGTATTAACTGCTAATAACCTAATGGTTGTTGGATTATTATCTATTAAGGCATTAAATGTATCTCCATCAATACAATAATTAAATATAATTATATCTTCCCTTTGATTATTATTTAATAAAAGAGAAATAAATAATATAATAAATAAAATAATTAATTTAACAATATTTTTAATTTCTTTTTTCATAAAACACCTAAAGTTATTTTAACATAAAAAAAGAGTTTTTAATAACTCTATTTTATTATCTTAAAATGATTAAATGGAAAAATTATAAAATTAGTTTTTCCAAGAATATCTTTTTTGTCAATAAAACCAATAATTCTACTATCGGCAGAAAATAAACGATTGTCTCCTAATACAAAGTATTTATCTTGAGGAATAATTCCATCTTTTATTAAATATTCAGTACTATAATCATCTGTTATATTTGCATACTCATCTTTTATCATCTTATTATTAACATATAACTGATTATCTTTATATTCAATCTTTTCTCCAGGTAAACCAATAACTCTTTTGATTAAATGTTCTTCTTCTCTTTTAATTGCAATAATATCAAAACGATTCAAACCATTTAATGAATATCCTATTTTATTTAAAATCATTACATCATTATTATGTAAAGTAGGTTTCATTGAATCTCCATCGACAATAATTGGTGTAATAATAAAAATTCTTAATAAGATAACAAATATGATAATTGCTAAATAAAAAATAATTGTTTTTAAATTTTTTTTCATTTTAATTGAAAAATAAGGTCTTAGACCTTATTAATTCCTTTCTTTTGTTTTAAATTGTTTAATTAAATTTCTAACAAAATACAATTTAGCTCTTCTAACTTTACCTTTTTTAACAACTGTAAAAGTTGCAATTACAGGTGAGTTTACTGGGAAAGTTCTTTCAACACCAATTCCTGAAGATAATTTTCTAACTGTAAAAGTTTCACTGATACCTTTACCTTTACGAGAAATTATAATTCCTTCAAAATTTTGGATACGTTTTCTTTTTCCTTCAACTATCTCTACTCCAACATTTACTGTATCTCCTACTCTAAATTCTGGAATATTAGGATTAAGTTGTTTTTCAGTTATTTTGTCAATAACGTTCATCTCTGTCACTCCTTTTCTTATCAATGATCATTATTTAAAGCGGATCATCTTTTTCAACATTAAAAGTTTATCATATATTTTAAAAAGATACAACTATTATCTGGTTTTGTGCTCATAATCTTCATTAGTTTTTTCTTTAAGTTCTGCTATTAAATTAAGACGCCTATTTAACTCTTTAATAACAATTTGAATTTGTTTTAAAATTTGATGACGATATTCTTCACCTAAATATTTAATGTAAGTACTGATGATATAGTCTCTATATTTTACTGCTTCTCCTAAAAGAGCTGCTGTACCTTCATCATCATCTTCACTTAATAATAAATTGTTAAATTCATTTAATATAATACCTAATTTTTTATTTATTCTAATTTTGGCAATTTTTTCAATAAAAGATTTTTTAATAATAATCATTTTATTAATACTAATAATATCATCACGTCTTGGATCGTTTTTAGGAGTTATTTCTAAACCATTAATTTTAGTATATTCAAAATAACTAACCTCTTGAGTTTTATGATTTCTAATTAAAACATAACCTGTTTTTTTATTTTTAACTAAATCTGGTCTTTTTTCTAAAGTTTTAATCATCTTTTCTGTTTGACGCCATTTTTCTATTTCTTTATGATTACCATTTAACAAAACATCTGGAACTTTCATTCCTTCATATTCTCTAGGTTTAGTATAAGTAGGATAATCTAATAAATCTTCTATAAAAGATTCATTAGCGATTGATTCTTTTTCAATAACCCCTTCAACTAATCTCGTTATACTATCAGTAATTACCATAGCTGGTAATTCTCCACCAGTTAAAACATAATCACCAATACTGATTTCCATATCTGCTAAAGAGCTAATTCTTTCATCAAATCCTTCATAATGTCCACAAATTAAAATTAAGTGTTCATCTTTGCTTAATGTTTCAGCTAGCTTTTGATTATATGTAACTCCTTGAGGAGTTAATAAAACTACTTTAGTATTTTCTTGTTTTAGATCTTTAACTGCATCAAAAATAGGTTGACACATCAAGACCATACCTGCACCTCCACCATATGGAGTATCATCTACTTTTTGATGTTTATCTTTTGAATAATCACGAATATTTCTAATTAAAATTTCAACCTTTTTGTTTTCTAAAGCTCTCTTAATAATAGATTCATTTAAAAACCCATTAAACATTTGAGGAAATAATGTTAAAATATCAATTTTCATAATTACCTCCTATTCAGTTAATAAATATGTAGTTTCTATTCTTTTCTTTTCATAATTTATTTCAACTATAAATTGATCAAGATAAGGAATAATTGTTTCTTTATCTGTAACAAGAAAATTAAATTTGGGGCCTTTTCTTATTTCGATAATGTTTCCTAAATACAATTTCTTATTATAAACAGAGAATCCTAATAAATCAATAAGAATCTTATCTTTTGAAATGTTTTCTTCGTCTGTATAAATATCTAATCCTTTTAAAGGAATAACATCTTCTATAGAATTTAAACCTTCTAATTTAATCATAATATATTTTTGTGAGTTCTAGCTGCTAACAATTTATAAGATTGATTATTAATAGTGATCATCATGCCAATTTTAAAATCTTCTAATTGATAATCAGTTAATACTCTCATTTCACCTTGAAGACCATGAGTTGAAGTATATTTACCTAGATTAATTAATTTCATCTTTTCACCTCTTATTCATTTCATATAAAATAATACTAGTTGCAATAGCAACATTTAAAGATTCACAAGTTTTATTCATTTTAATATAAATAAAATCAGAACATAATTTTTGAAAATCGGTATTTATTCCTGAACCTTCGTTTCCCATAATTAATGCAAAAGCTTCTGGAAATTGATATTGAGAAACATCTATTCCATTATTTACATCAGTTCCAATTATATGATGAGTTTTTTTCAAAATTGGTAATATAACTTCTAAATTACTAATAATAATATTTAAATTAAAGAAAATACCTTGGGTTGAACGAATAACTTTAGGATGATATAAATCAACTGAATCATCACTTATAACGATTGTATCGATATTAAATGCAGATGCACTGCGTAATATAGTACCTAAATTACCTGGATCTTGAATTCGATCAAGAACTAAAACTTTATTTCCTACTTGTTGTTGGTCAGATTTTTTACACAAACCAATAATTGATGGTATTGAAGTTAATTCTGTTATATGTTTCATTATTTTTTCAGAAACAATTGTTTTGGGAATTGATTGATTATAATCAACGTTCGATAATAAGAACACTTCTTTTAATAAACCAGCTTTAAAAGCTTCTTCTACTAAATGAAAACCTTCTACTATAAAAGTATTAGATTCATCTCGGTATTTTTTTAATTGAAGCTTTTTTAAGTTTTTAATTTTTTCATTTGTTAAAGAAATAATTTCCATTAGATACCTACTCTCTTAATTTTTTTCTTAATAATTTATAATTAGGACAATATTCTTCTACCTTAGACCAAAAATTTATAGAATGATTTGGTTGAAGAAAATGCATTAGTTCATGAACAATAACATAATCAATATATTTTTCATCATATTTAATTAAAGTTAAATTTAAAGTAATAGTATTGTTTTTTCGATTACAAACTCCCCAACGAGTCAGCATTTTTCTTACTTTCAAATTAGGAAAAGGAATGTTTTCATCTATTTTTTGATAAATCAGTTCCAATCTTTTTTGAAAAATATCTGAAGCAATTTTTTTTAATTCCTTATCATAAGTATTATGACTTTTAATATATAGTTTTTGATCATTATATTCAGGATGTTTTAAATTTGAAATTGATATAACATCTATTTCTTTACCCAAAAAAAAGTTATCATTTTTAGTTAAATTCTTCAATAAAAATTTGTGATTATTTTTAATAAAGTCATATATTTTCTTTTCAGAGATAAATGTTGGACAAGTAATTACTATTTGTTCATTTCTTACTTTTAAATACATATTTTTAATTTTTTTTCTAATTATTAAAACTTCATAAGACGTATTATTTAATATATAATTCATTCATTTCACCTTTAATATTATACCATGTTTCTATCAATAAAAAAAATAAAAAACATATTGTTTTTTATTCTAAATCAACTATTATCATTCCTAAATTAAATGGATTTATTTGATAATTAATAACTAATCGATTATTTTTTAAAAAATTTAAAGTTGTTTTATTTACTATTCCTGAACCTTTTCCAGTAATAATAACTACTTTTCTATTTTTCAAAAAAATGTTTTCATTAATAAAATCTTCAACTAAAATTAAAGCATAATCTCGATCACAACCATGTAAATCTATTGTTGGACAATGTTTTAAAAAAATATCATCATAAGGTTTTTTCATATATTTTTAAAACTTCCTCAAGTGGAAAAACAGAATTTCTTCCTCCCATTTTAGTTACTGATAAAGCTCCTGTTATGTTAGAAATACGTAATGTTTTTTCTAAATCATAATTAGCTGCCAAACAATAAGTAAAGGCTCCATGAAATAGATCACCTGCTCCTGTTGTATCAACAGGAGTAACATTAATACTAGGCATTAATTTAATAACTTTGTCTTTAACATATAAACAACCTTTAGATTCTAAAGTGATGATTATATTGTTTTTAAAATCATTGCTCATTTTTTCATAAATTTTAGATATAGATTCTGGATTATTAAAATCTATTTTAATTTTAGTATAATCTTCTGCAAATACTTTAGAACATACTAAATAATTAACTTTTTTACCTAAAATGATATTTTCTTCTTTTAAACTTCCAGCATCGAGAATAGAAATAGCATTTGGATTAGCTTCTATCGCTTGAATAGTAGCGTCTAATTCTTGTCCATCTGCTAAAATAATATCTGCAGATAAATCACATTTATTTTTTAAATTCATATCTTTTTGACGATGAGCTATAACTGTACGACTTCCATTTCTTTTATTAACTATTATAAAAGATAAGGTTGTTTCATCATCTTCATCTAATTCTAGATGATCTGTATTGACGGAAACACTCTTAAATTCTTTGATAATTCTTTCAGCATATATATCTTTACCTAAACAACCAACAAAAGTTGTTTCTAAACCCCATTTACCTAATAAATAAGCAGCATTAGCAGCAGGACCACCACCGCATTCTACTTTTTCAGAAACACGATTTTTAGTGTTTTCTATTGGATAACCATCATAAGGAATTGTAATATCATATGAGGCATGACCAATACATAATATTTTCATCAGTTCACCAACCCTTTTTATTTTTATAGATGATGTTGAGAAATTCTCTCTTCATCTTTTTCTAAAGCTTGAAATATTAAATCTGGATTTGCATTATATTTTGATAATAAACGAAGTAAAACTTTGATTTGTTGATTTGTTGTTTTATGTTTGTTAATTTCATAATCAGGTTTACCAATTATAAAATCATTTTTTAAAATATTGTTTTCAAAATCAACATATCCAAAATAATCAATCATTAAATCTTTATATGAATAATTATAAGAATTACATTTTGGATGATTTTCTTTTAAAAACAATAACAATTGAGAAGCATCTCTTTTTAATACT
>Ga0123335_1001985_pt1 | contig 31709 bp, 32 predicted proteins | sample BiotimSIPDNA_2_FD_89707 | JGI IMG/M metagenome (GOLD analysis project Ga0123335, IMG submission 89707) | Anaerobic biogas reactor microbial communites from Washington, USA - Biogas_R2 time_0 SIP DNA | ecosystem: Engineered > Bioreactor > Anaerobic > Unclassified | place: Washington, USA... | reverse complement strand
TTCCTTTTGCATTAGCTGGCGACACTATGATGAATATTTCTGAACAGCTTAATAATGAAAGACTGTTATCGGAACAAAAGTATAAGCAAGACGATGTTAATCTGAAAATCATTAAAATAAGACAGGAAATTGAAGAAAAAAAGAAAAACCTGAATTTCACTTTAAATATTGAAACAAGTGATTTCTATGAAGATCAGATTAAACAATTAGTTCGAAAACATTTCTTTTCCGATATGCCTGAACTACCAGAAACATTAAAAGTTTTACATGATTTTTCTGGTTCTGAAACTAATGAGTTTAGTCAATTAGTAAATAACCTAAAGCACAGTTTTAAAGACTCTTTTGCTAGTTTAAATACCGAATATTCGTATATAAAAAATCAACTTGATTCTATAAGTAGAAAAATCAGGGATGCTGAAAAAAGTGCAGAAGATGAATATATTTCTGATTTAAGACAAAAGAAAGATGCTTTAGACAAGCGAATTCTAACAATTGAAAAGGAAATTGAAACATTACATATAAAAATTGGTGAATTCAATAACCAGATTAAAACTTATAAGCAACGGCAAGAAATTTTAAGAAAAAAAATTGATGATTCAACCGAGTATTCCGAAAAAGAACAGAAAACTAAACAATTAATAAATATACTCCAGAATTACATTGGCTTATTTAAAGCAGAAAAGAAAAAATCGCTTGAAGAGAAAATGCTCAAAGGATTAAATACCTTATTACATAAAGAAAATTTCATTACAAAAGTTGAAGTTGATATTAGTGTTACAGGTGATGATATTGATATTACTTTATATAATCACAAAGGTCGGATAATTGATAAAGGTTCATTATCAATGGGTGAAAGACAAATGTATGCATCTGCTTTGTTAAATGCGCTTGTGGATGAATCGGATATTGATTTCCCTGTATTTATTGACAGCCCGATGCAAAAATTCGATGAACAGCATGCCGCGAATATAATAAAATATTTCTATCCAAATGTTTCTAAACAAGTTGTTATTTTCCCATTAATCAATAAAGAATTGACGGCGAAAGAATATAGACAATTACAACCAAACGTAGCTAAAGCCTATTTAATCAATAATATTACAACAGATAGTTCTGAATTTTTAACAACAACACCTGAAGATTTTCTTAATACCTATAACGAGATTTACTATGCAAATTAATATTAAAACATCTGAGAAGAATCAAGAGGTTGTGAGAAAATTAACTTCTAAACTACCACACGGTACTAAAGAAAATGTTATAGCCCGTATTGCATTGGGTTATTCACTTCAAACAGGTAAAAAATTTACTTCCTCAGATTTTAATCTTTACGATTCAAAAGGAAAAGAATATAAAGAGCATATTTTATTTGATGCAAAGTTCAGGGATTTTTATATCGCCTTGATATGTCAGTATTACAATATTTATAAAACTGATGAAAATATCACAAAGTATATAAAAGTTCATATTGACCATGGTTTAGAACTGATAGATAATATTTTTCAAGATAACTTTAATTATACTTTTTTTGACTTTCTTGTAGAATACATTGAAAAAGGTTTGCTCCATTTAAATGATTTAAGTGTCTCACTTGATGCAGTTAAAAATAATCAGCAACACATCGAAAAGTCTTTCTTTTCTAATCCTATTAGAATTGAGGTTGGCAAAAGGATTGATAATGACGAAATCATTGAACTAGAATTAAATAATACTAAACTTTATAATAATTGTCATATAGCTGTTGCCGGTAATTCTGGTACCGGTAAAACACAGTTTGCACTTGAATTTTTATCACAACTTTTTGAAAACTCAAATGGACATGTCAATTTCATATATCTTGATTTTAAAGGGCTGAAACAAGATGATGTTAAAGAAATGGAAACATTCTTTAATGCAACGCAAACTGATTTTGTTGATGTTCCACAAACGCCTTTCCCTGTTAATCCCTTGACTTTCATAGATAATATTAATGAAGTAAATAAAAATATGGGAATTGATAAATTTGTTGATATTGTTTGTAAATACTCAAATCTTGGAATAAAGCAAAAAGGAAAGTTAAGAGAAGCAACTGCTGAATCCTTTATTGAGCAAAAAGGTGGAACTTATCCAACAATGAGTCAAATTAATGCGCATCTGCAAGAGCTTATTGGTGATAAAAAAGACACACTTACAGAGATTATTGATGAATTAAGTAGATATAAAATATTTATAGACGATCCTAAAAATCAGTCGAACTTTTTTAATAAAAATCTTTATTTATCGCTTTCTGGCGACTTATCTAATTCAGTCCGCTTTACATCCTTATTCTTAATTATAAATTACATTTACAATACTTTTATGAATATGGATAACACACCTGTTGAAAACGGTTCCAAAGCCTTACGTTATGTTATTTTAATTGACGAAGCGCATGTATTATTTAAAGAAAAGAAATATCAAGACATTTTAGAAAAAATGCTTCGCGAATTCCGTTCAAAAGGAGTTTCAGTTATGTTACTCTCTCAAGGGATTGAAGAATATAATCAATCTGATTTTGATTTTTCAACTATGTGCGAAATTGCTTTTTTGCTTGATATTAAAGATAAAAATCAGAAAATGATGGAAAAATTTCTTGGTTTATCAGGCAATGCAAGTAAAACAATTGCCCGCAGTATGGAAAACATAAAAAAAGGTCAGTCTATATCAAATATTAAAGAATTTGAAACAGCTAAATTGTTTAAAGTAAAACAATATTGGGAAAGGAGACTCAAATAAAATGTCCAACGCTCAATTTGAAAAAATTCCTTATGAAAAGCTAGTTCTGGATACAAACAATCCATGATTGCCAATATCTATGGGAAATAAAACTGAAAAAGAAATAATAAACTTTTTTTTGTCCGATGCTTCCTTAATAGAATTAATGCTTGCAATTCGCAAAAATGATTTATATGATTTTATAGAGGAAAATAAAGAGAAATACTTTATAATTGGCGGTTAATATGGTTACTACAAATTCAAAACAAATGACTAGTGGAAAAGCCTTTGAGTATGCTTTGCTTACTCAGTTTGAAGAAAAGCTACAAGACAAAACAAATGTTGAAGTTGTAGAAAATTCTTCATTTCATATTGCCAAAGGATGTTTTGAAAATACAAATAAGACTAAGCAAAGCGATTATCTACTTACGGCAAGTTTCGCAGTAAATTTTTTAATGGATATAGAACCAAGACTTTCTAATGATATTGGAATCCAAGATGTTCTTCAACTTGAAATATTATCAGACGATCATGGTAAATCTGGGGATGTTAGAGATGTGTTGGCAATTAGATTATTGCAAAAATGGGAAATTGGTGTTTCTGCAAAAAACAATCATCATGCTGTTAAGCATTCCCGTTTATCTCATTTGATAGATTTTGGTGAAAAATGGTTAGGTGTAAAAGTCTCTAAAGAATACTTTGAAACAATAACTCCAATTTTTAAAAACCTAGAAAATTTAAGAAAAGAAAGCAATACCACAAAGAAATGGAGTGAATTAGGAGATTATCATTCTACTGTTTATGTCCCAATTTTGAATGCTTTTATTAGAGAACTCAAAAAACTTAATGAAAATAATGTAGAAATTCCTTCACAGCTAGTGTCGTATTTGATAGGAAATAAGGATTTTTACAAAGTTATTAAAAGCAAAAATACTGTAGAAATTCAGGCATATAATATAAATGGTACATTAAATTTGGCTTTTAAGAATATTGAACCAAAATACAAGACTCCTCAAGTGCCATTGCCGACTGAAATATTAGACATAAGTTTCAAAGAAAACAGCAATACTACAATTATTGTCACAATGAATAATGATTGGACACTTTCTTTTAGAATACATAATGCTAGTTCAAGAATTGAATCATCATTAAAATTTGACATTATTCTTCTAAAATCCCCCAAAAAATTATTTAAGAATACTTTAAATATTAGCAAAGATTAGTTATGAAAATAATCTCTTTATTTACAGGTGCTGGTGGTCTTGATCTTGGTTTTCATAAAGCAGGATTTGAGACAACTTGGGCAAACGAATTTGACCCAACAATTTGGGAAACTTTTGAACACAATTTTCCAGATACTTTTTTAGATAAAAGAAGTATTGTGGATATTCAAAGCTTTGAAGTTCCAGATTGCATAGGAATTATTGGAGGACCTCCGTGTCAAAGTTGGAGCGAGGCAGGAGCAGGAAGAGGGATAAACGACAAAAGGGGACAACTATTTTTTGAGTACATTCGTATTTTAAAAGAAAAAGAACCTTTATTTTTTCTTGCTGAAAATGTATCTGGAATCCTTTTACCAAGACACAAAGAAGCATTTAAATCTATATTACAACAATTTAAATCACTCAATTATAATGTTACATATTACCTGTTAAATGCTAATGACTATGGAGTACCACAAGATAGAAAAAGGGTTATTATCGTAGGTTATCACAAAAAGATGGGTAAACAATTTGTCCCACCAAAAGAAATTTTACCAAAACCAGTTTTGAAAGACGCTATTTGGGACTTAAGACTTGCAAAACCAGCAAAAGAAAAAAATTATGCAAATGATACCTGTAATTTACATTGTCAAAATCATGAATATATGAATGGTGGTTTTTCAACTATTTATATGTCAAGAAATCGTGTAAGAAGCTGGAATGAACCAAGTTTTACTATCCAAGCAGGAGGTCGTCATGCTCCACTTCATCCACAAGCTCCAAAAATGAAATTTATTGAACAAAACAAAAGAATTTTTGTACCTGGAAAAGAAGATTTATACAGAAGGCTTTCTGTTCGTGAGTGTGCAAGAATACAAACCTTCCCTGATGATTTTTTATTTAAATACAAAAATGTATCTGATGGTTATAAAATGATCGGGAATGCAGTACCTGTAGAATTTGCAAAACAACTTGCTGTTGTGATTTATAAAGACATTTTAGAATATTTAAAGTCTTTAAAAGAGCTCAAAAAAAACACACCGAACTATGAGAGGAATGAAATAGCTTTTACACAGAAAGATTGTATAAGCCCTAATCCGCCATTAGGAAATAATATAATGTCCGATCGATTAACAAAATCTATATCCCGATAGAACAAGATAAGATTTTCTAAGTCGGTATTACCAAAATAGACAATAATAAAAGCTCAACCATAATATTGTTTATTATAATGACTATTTTGGGATAATCCTAACAATTATTACCTCCTAACGTAAAACCTCCGAAAAAAATCAAACCCCCCACCGGTGCAAACCTCAGCAATTCGTGGCGGCGGTTAAATCCTTAATTAAAGAAAGAGTTTTGTTATAGTTGTTACCGGATTGATAATCTTCCGAAAGAGCTTTTATTACAGCGCTGCCGACGATTACGCCGTCGCACATAGGCGAAAACCGTTTAACGTCTTCTCCGGTAGAAATTCCGAAACCGATTAGCATTTTATTTTTCTTAACCGTTTCGTAAGTGAATTTTATCCGCTCCAGCGAGTAATTATCAAAACTTTTGCGTATGCCTGTTGTTCCGATTACGCTCACGCAATAAACAAAGCCTTCCGATTTTTCATCAATCATTTTAATCCGGTTTTCGGGCGAGGTGGGGGTAGTTAACAGAACCACATCCAATCCTTTGAAATCATCGGTGACAAAATCGTCATATTCCTCGTAAGGAACATCCGGCAGAATTATCCCGTTAACCCCGGCAGCTTTCGCGGCATCTGTAAATTTCTTTAATCCCATATTTAAAATAGGATTTGTATAACCCATAAAAACGAGAGGTTTATCCGTTCTTTTACGTATCGCGGCTGCAAAATCAACAGCGCGCTGAATTGTAATTCCTTTCTGCAAAGCTTCGTAAGAAGAATGTTGAATAACCGGACCATCCGCCAAAGGGTCGCTGAAAGGAATGCCGATTTCGAGCATATCCGCCCCGGCATCCAAAACGCTGATGGCAAGATCGACAAAACTATCCGGGTCGGGGTAACCCGCCGTGAGATAGACTGATAAAACTTTACGGTTTTGCGAATTCACTTTTTCAATATATTCTGATATGTACGACATTTTTTCTCCCGATTATAAATTCAGACTGCTTATTATTGTATTCAAATCCTTATCGCCTCTGCCGGAAATATTCACGATAACAATTTCGCCGGTTTTTGTTCCGGGCATAAGTTTGTTAAGATATGCCACGGCGTGGGCGGATTCAAGCGCTGGCAAAATCCCCTCGTAACGGCTGAGCAACTGGGTTGCCGCCAAAGCTTCATCGTCGGTAATGGAGCCGTAAACCGCGCGGTTTTCATCTTTAAGGAAACAGTGTTCCGGTCCGACACCGGGATAATCCAATCCTGCAGAAATTGAATGAACTTCGCCAACCTGCCCGAATTCATCCTGAATTAAATAATTTTTCATTCCCTGGAAAATCCCGATTTTACCTTTTGTGAGAGTCGCGCTGTGTTTGTTTGTGTCAAGTCCGCAGCCTGCAGCTTCAACCCCTATAAGTTTTACGGAAGTGTCATCGATAAAAGGATAAAACATTCCCATCGAGTTAGAGCCGCCGCCGACGCAGGCAATAATATAATCCGGCAATCTTCCTTCTTTTTTAAGAATTTGTTCTTTTGTTTCGGCACCGATAACAGACTGAAAATCGCGGACGAGCATAGGGTAGGGGTGCGGACCTACAACCGAACCGATTATATAATGAGTATCGCGCACGTTTGCCACCCAGTCACGGATTGCCTCGTTTGTCGCATCTTTAAGAGTTTTACTCCCGGATGTTACAGGAATAACTTCCGCGCCCAGCATTTTCATCCTGTGTACGTTAAGTTTTTGGCGTTCAACATCTACTTCGCCCATGTAAACCGCGCATTTAATCCCGAATTTGGCGCAGACAGTTGCAGTTGCAACCCCGTGCTGACCCGCTCCGGTTTCGGCGATAATTCTTGTTTTACCAAGTTTCTGAGCAAGCAGAATCTGCCCGAGCGCGTTGTTAAGTTTGTGAGCACCCGTGTGGCACAAATCCTCACGTTTCAAGTAAATTTTAGCCTTCCCGAACAATTCAGTCAGTCTTTTTGCGTAAGTCAGCGGAGTAGGTCTGCCGTTATATTCACTTTGCAATTCTTCAAGATCAGCAAGAAACCCCGGATCGTTTTTATATTTCAGGTAAGTGGCTTCAAGTTCTTCAAGCGCGTTCATAAGGGTTTCTGGCACGTACTTTCCGCCGTAAATTCCGAATTTACCTCTTTTATCGGGGAACTGGTATTTATTTTTTGAACTCATTATTTTAACTCCCTTTCAACTATCGGCGCAAGTTGTTTTAATTTATTCATAAGTTTTTCAAACTGAACAGGCGACAAGGACTGGTACCCGTCGGATAAAGCTTCTTCCGGTTTGTGATGAACTTCAATTATAAGCCCGTCTGCTCCGGCTGCAATTCCTGCAAGCGCCATAGCGGGAACTTTATCGCCGATTCCTATCCCGTGCGAAGGATCGACGAGAATAGGCAGATGCGAATGTTTTTTCACTACAGGAACCGCGTTCAAATCGAGTGTGTTCCGTGTGGAAGTTTCGAAAGTTCTGATTCCTCTTTCGCAAAGAATTATATTAAAATTGTTTTGCGCTGCAATGTATTCCGCGCTCATTAACAGATCCTCTACCGTTGCTGAAAGTCCGCGCTTTAATAAAATCGGTTTCCCGGTTTTCCCGACTTCCTCAAGCAGAGCGAAGTTCTGCATATTTCTCGCGCCAATCTGGATTATATCTGCAACGTCAGCAACTTCGGTTATGTTATGCGGATTAAGAAGCTCGGTAATAATTGTCAACCCGAATTGAGATTTAACTTCGGCTAGATATTCCAATCCTTTCTCCTTTAATCCCTGAAAAGCGTAAGGACTTGAACGGGGTTTATAAGCTCCGGCGCGAAAGAATTTTATTCCCTGATTTTTAAGTATTTCGGCAATTGTTAAAATCTGTTCGCGGCTTTCAACCGAGCAGGGACCGGCAATAATTGCAAGGTTTTTCCCGCCTATTTCATTCCCGGAAATATTCAGGATTGTATCCTCTTTTTTCATCTCGCGGCTTACCAGTTTATATTTCTGCGAAATTCGTACAACATCTTCAACCGATTTCATAACTCTGAAATCATCTTCTTTTAAAAGATTCGTCGCGCCTGTAATTCCAATCCCGAGTTTTCTTGTTCCGGGCAGTTCGTGCGGCGTGCATCCCAGCGAAATAATCTTATCTTTAATTTTCTCGATGTCCGTTCTCGGAGCGTCAAGTTCAAGCAGTATCATCATAAATTTATCCTGTAAGAATTTATCATTTTCATAAATGTTTTAATTTTATTTTCATCTTTTATTCCCGGAGCAGTTTCAACCGATGAAGAAATATCGACTGCAGCCGGTTTAATCTCATTGATTATCAAATCAATATTTTCCGCGGAAATTCCTCCGGCAAGAATAATTTTTTCGCGCATTCCTGCGGGAATATTTTCCCAGTTAAAAGTTTTACCGGTTCCGCCGTATTCTTTCTCGTTAAAACTATCCAACAGAAATCCGCAGTTTTTGTAATTGTTAAGAATCGCGAAATTAAAATCATCTTTAACCCGGAATCCTTTAATAACAGGTAGATTGATCCCCTCTGTTAATTCCGGAGTTTCATCCCCTGAAAGTTGAACCGCGCTTAATCCGGCAATTTTTGCAACCCGGTTTATTTCTTCAGCCGGTTCATTTACAAAAACGCCGATTTTAAGAATAAAAGGGGAGAGGCGCGAAGATATTTCCCCGGCATTTCCGGGAGAAATGTATCTTTTGCTTCCTTTGAAAAAAATGTAACCGATAGCGTCGGCTCCGTATTTTTCGCAGTAAAGCGCATCTTCAATTCGGGTTATTCCGCAAATTTTTACTTTCACTTAACACCATTCTCTTAATTGTTTTAAAGCGTCGCCGATATTTTTCTGCTTCATCAAATGCTCGCCGACAAGGATTGCATTTGTCCGCGTTTCCTTCAAAAAATCCAAATCGTCTTTTTTGCCAATCCCGCTTTCCGAAACAAGAACAACTTCTTTGGGAATCATTTCTCCAAGCTTTTCGGTGGTTCTCAAATCCACATTAAATGTTTTTAAATCGCGGTTGTTTATCCCGATAATGTTGTTAATCTTAAAGCTTATCTTGTCTATTTCCTCTGCGGAATGAAGTTCAAGCAGGACGGATAAATCAAGTTCCTTCGCGCAGAGTGAAAGCTCTTTTATCTGGTTTGCACTCAAAATTTCGGCAATTAGAAGAATCGCATCTGCTCCGTTTGCCTTTGCTTCGTAAATCTGGAATTCGTCAATTATAAATTCTTTCCGCAAAAGGGGAATTGATTTAATCTTTGCAATGTCTTTTAAGAAAGAAATATTACCTTTGAAAAAATTTCTATCCGTTAAAACCGAAATCGCATCAGCTCCGTTATTCATATAAATATCGGCAGTTTTAAGATGATGAAAATCCTCGCGGATAATTCCTTTTGAAGGGCTTGCTTTTTTTACTTCGGCAATAATGCTAAGCTTACCGGATTTTGAAACAGCTCCAGAGAAATCGAGAGTTTTCTGATCAAAAAACTCGGAATCTTCAAAAAACGATAGTTTGCAATCTTTGCGTAATTTTTTAACTTCGTCTTTTTTTACTTCAATTATTTCATCAAGAATTGTCATATTCAACCCATAAAGTGTTTTAATTCTTCAATCTTGCCTAAAGCTTTTCCCGAAAGGATGGAATCTTCGGCAAGTGCAGCGCATTTAATTAAAGAGTTCTCGGCTCCTGCAGCATATAAACCCATTGCGGCGTTTGCGGCAATTACATAAAAAAGAGGTGTTTTTCCTTTTTCGGTAAAGATTTTTGTAATTATTGCGGCGTTTTCAGCAGCGCTGTTCCCTTTTATTTGTTCTAATTCCACAAAAGGATAACCGAAAGTTTCGTTGTTAATTTTATAAATATTTGTTGATTTACCGTGGGAATATTCGCGTACTATTGTGTTGCCGGTAAGTGTGATTTCATCAAATTTATTTTCTGTGCAGATAACTAAAACTTTTTCCATATCGAGATGGGGAAGAGCCATAGAAATTAACTCTGCCGATGTATCGTTGAAAGTCCCGATAAGCTGGCGTTTTGTTCCTGCAGGATTTGTTAAAGGTCCCAGCATATTAAATACAGTGCGCATTGCAAGCTCTTTCCGCACTGGCATTACATATTTCATTGCAGGATGAAACAGAGGGGCAAACATAAAAGTAATACCAATTTCATTAAGACTTTTTTCTGCCTTTTCGGGAGAAAGCCCTATGTTTATTCCGAGCTCTGCCAAAACATCTGCGCTGCCGCTTTTGCTTGATATAGAGCGGTTTCCGTGTTTTGCTACTGTAAATCCGGCACCGGCAACAACAAAAGAGGCTGCTGTTGAAATATTAATCGTTCCCGATTCGTCACCTCCTGTACCGCAAACATCAACAGCATTCGGGTCGGCACACTTTATTTTTATGCTTTTATCCCGCATTGTTTTTACAAAGCCTGCAACTTCTTCTGCCGATTCGCCCTTGCTTTTTAAACCTATAAGCAGAGCAGCTATAAGCGAATTGTTAACGGTTCCTTCCATAATCTGATTCATAATGGAAACAGACTCTTCAACCGTAAGATTTTCGCGGTTTATCACTTTCTCAATTTTTTTCTGTATCATAATTCTACCCAGTTTTTTAATAAATTAACGCCTTGATCTGTTAAAATTGATTCGGGATGAAATTGAATCCCTTCAATGGGATATTCTTTGTGGCGTATCCCCATAATAATTCCGTCAATGGTTTGACTTGTAACTTCGAAACATTCAGGAAGAGTATCTCTATCAACAATAAGCGAATGATATCTTCCAGCATCAAATCCTTGCGGCACGTTTTTATAGATTGTTTTGTCGTCGTGATAAATTTTAGAAACTTTACCGTGCATTAAAGTCGGCGCGTTTATTATTTTGCCGCCAAAGCTGTATCCAATTCCCTGATGTCCCAAACAAACGCCAAGCAGCGGTATTTTCTTACCGAAAGTTTGAATTGCGATGAGTGAAGCTGCGGAATCTTCGGGTCTTCCCGGTCCGGGGGAAACAACAATTTTATCGGGATTGATTTTCTCTATCTCGTACTCGCTGGTTTTATCGTTCCTTTTTACAATAATATCGTTTGTAAATTTGCCGATAAGCTGCACGAGATTAAACGTGAACGAATCGTAATTATCAATAACAAGAATCTTCATCAATTACCTCCGCATATTTTAACGCGCTGACAAGTACAGCGGATTTGTTTTCAATTTCTTTTAATTCAAGTTCCGGCTTGCTGTCGGCAACAATACCTGCACCTGCCTGCCAGTAAATTTTATTTCCTTTCGCGAACAAAGTTCTGATTGCAATGCACATATCCAAATTTCCGCTGAAATCTATATAACCTACTGCTCCGGCATAAACATTTCTCCGGAGATTTTCGTAGCCGTTTAAAAGCTGCACGGCGCGTATTTTCGGCGCACCCGTAACAGTCCCGGCAGGGAAGCTTGCTTTCAGCGCGTCGATGCAATTCTTATCTGAAGAAAGCTTGCCTTCAACCCTTGATACAATGTGCATCACGTGCGAAAATTTTTGAAGGCGCATCTTCTCGGTAACTTTTACGGTGTCGTATTCGCAAACTCTGCCGAGGTCGTTGCGTGCAAGATCGACGAGCATAGTGTGTTCAGCCAGTTCTTTCGGGTCGCTGAGTAAATCTTTTTCAAGTTCCGCTTCGTGCTGCTCGTCGCGTCCGCGTTTTCTTGTACCGGCAATAGGCAAAATTGTAGCAACCTGATCTTTAACTTTCAGGAGGTCTTCCGGCGAAGTTCCAATTACGGTAAAATCATTTTCGAACTCGATAAAATACATATAAGGCGAAGGATTGATAATACGGAGAGCGCGGTAAACATTCAGCAAATCTCCGGAAAATTCAGTATTGAATCTTTTTGACATCACGATTTGGAAGACGTCGCCTTCAAAAATATTCTGCTTGCATTTGTTTATATATTCGTAAAACTCTTCTCTGTTTTCTACCGGACTTATCGAATCAGCTTTAAAGTTGGATTGAAAATCAATAGGACGGTTAATTTCCTCTTTTATTTTCTTAATCTTTAGTTTCGCTTCTTCGTATTGCTCAGCCAAGTCGCGGAAATTATCAACCTGCACGTGCGTTAAAATTAAAATCTGGTGTTTGAAATGGTCAAAAATTATGAGGGTGTTATAAATTCCGAAATATGAATCGGGCGTATCCAAATCGCATTTATCTGTGAATTTTATAACATTTTCAATCAGTCCGATGATCTCGTACCCGAGATACCCGACAATTCCGCCTGAAAAATCGGGGATGCCTTCAATTTTCGGCTGGTTGAATTTTGCTATTTCCTCGCTGATATAATCGAATATGTTTTTCTTTATTTCGGTTTTTTGTCCCTTTTCAATTATTGTTAGATTTTCTCCCCGGTTATAAAAAACTTTCCGAGGGTTTTTCCCGATGAATGAATACCGGGCAAGTCTGCCGATTCCTTCAACCGATTCCAGCAGAAAGTGATTGCTGCCTTCGCTCCTGATTTTTAGGAATGCCAGTACCGGGGTTAAAAGGTCGGCGGTTATTCTTTCGAACACCGGTACAATGTTATGATTATGCGCGTAATTTTTAAATTCTTCTAATGTCATTTTTTCTCCTTTAAAACAAAAAACCCTTCTCAGTGATTACCAAGAAGGGTTGCAATTTAAATCTTATTTACCTGTTTTCACTGAGTTGAAATATTTGGATTGCGCCACCACCAAAGCCAGTTAACAGAATTATATTTTTTATTAGTCATTTTCATAAGTGCACAAAAATAGAGAAAAGCTTATGCAATTGTCAAGAGAAAATTTTAATTTTATAAAAAATTGCACTGAAAAAATGCTGAGGTTAAGATAAACCTGATTTCCTGAAAATCAGTTTACCTAAAACCCTGAAACCCTGTTTTTCCTGAGAACTTAGAACCTGAAACAAAGAACGATATTTGTTATTGTGAAATGATAAAATAAAATATATATTTGAAATAAAAATGGTAATGGACTATGATAGAACGAATAGAAATAAATCCGGATATATGCCACGGCAAACCGGTTATTAAAAATACCCGGGTACTGGTGAGCAATATACTTGCTGAGCTTGCCGACGGCTTAAAGATTGAAGAAATTAAAGAAAATTACCCGCAGATTAACGAAGACGATTTGATTGCCGCCCTTAGATTCGGCAGCTTACTCGCTCAATTTGAAACAATAAATTTTGGTAAAGCTTCGTGAAATACTTTCTCGACGAAAACTTTCCTAAAAAAGCTTTGCAGATAATAGAAGCCAGATCAGAAGTTGTAACTGATATTAGGGGCAGCGGGAAAGAGGGTTTGAAAGACAATGTAATATTTGAATTAGCCCAAGAAGAAAAAGCTTTGTTTTGCACTACAGACAGGGATTTCTTAACTCAGGTGCATTTTGTAAGAAGACCTCACTGCGGAATACTTGTAATTGCTTTATCAAATCCAAATGCCAGATTGATTTTAGAAAAATTTAACTGGTTTATTGATAATTTCTCTGAAGCTAACATCAGCGAAAAATGTTTTTATATAACAGATAATAATTGCAAGATATTTTAAGAATTTCTGCAGGGCAGAAAGAAGTTTACAAAAAAACAGATTAAAATTAAGATTCGAGAGTAAGAAAATACCTAATAATCTGATTGCCTGAAACCCTAATTCCCTAAACTCCTAAATTCCTCTATTTTCAAAAGTTTTAAAAAAGAATTTTAGTTTATACTTTTTTAAAAGTTACCAAAATCTTATTTTAGCATATTAAAACTGGTTTATCATGCTCGAAATTAAAAATCTTACTAAAAAATTCGGAATTATTACAGCCTTAAACGAGATATCTTTATCCATTAATCGCGGGGAGTTTTTCGGACTTTTAGGTCCCAACGGTGCAGGAAAAAGCACGCTGATGGACTTGATAATCGGGTATAGTTTTCCTGATTCGGGGCATATAATTTTAGAAGACGAAACTATTCTTTTCAACAACATCGAAATAAAAAAGAAAATAGGCTACGTCCCTCAGGAAATTTCTTTATACAAGGATTTCACAGCATTTCAGAATCTTGAAATATTCGGAAGGTTTTTCGGATTAAAAGGAAATGTACTTAAATCGAGAATAAATGAAGTTCTTGAACTTGTTCAGCTTGAAACAAGGGCAAAAAGCAAAGTGCTGGAATTTTCGGGCGGAATGAAACGCAGATTAAATCTTGCCGCAAGTATATTGCATAATCCGGGATTGATTTTATGCGATGAGCCGACAGTAGGGGTCGATCCTCAAAGCCGGAACGCTATTTTCGAAATGTTGAAAAAGCTTAACAGCGAAGGCAAAACTATTATTTACACAACTCATTATATGGAAGAAGCCGAAAGACTCTGTTCGAAAATGGCGATAATTGATAACGGAAAAATTATTGCAGAAGGGAATCTTAAGGATTTGATAAACAAAGCCGGTAATAAAGAAAAAGTGAAAATTATAAAGAATCGGGAGACAGAAAAATTCTGCAATGAATTTAAAGAAATGGGCATTTTTTCGGAAAACGAATATTATTACGAAATTCTTCCGGAAAAAAAATACGAAAGTCTTTCTGTGTTATTCGGCAGATTTGAAAATCTTGAAATTAAAAAAGGATACATCGAAATGCAGCGGCCTGCTCTGGAAGATGTATTTTTAACTTTAACAGGCAGGAGTTTACGGGATTGAAAAATGTTATTTTGTTAGTCTGGAAAAATTTCATGGCATTTACCAACGACCGTTCGGCTATGATTTTAACATTTATCGTGCCTGCTGTTCTTATCTTAATTTTTGGAACAATATTCGGCGGCGGCACCGAAAAGATGGGTAAAATACCGGTTATTTTTGTAAATAACGACAGCACTGAAGTATCGGAAATAATTGAAAAAAAACTGCAAAACACAAAAGAGATATCGCTTGTAAAAACTTTTTTTAACAACAGCAGAAAAACCGAAGAATATTATACCGAAAAAACTGCAATCGAACACATAAAACAGGGTAAAATTTCATCGGCTTTAATCATACCGGAAAATTCATTTTCCGATACATCTTCGGCGTTAAATTTTAAATTCTATTTCGATCCGCGAAACGAAATTGAATATTCCATTTTACAGGGTACTTTGCAAAAAGCAATTATGGGTGAAATTCCTAATCTTGCCCCGGTATTATTAAAACGAAAAGTAAAAGAAATTATAGGAACGGACAGCACAAATCAGTACTATAAATCAATTTCACAAATTACAGGACAGTATTTTAATGTTTCCCCCGATTCAATTTTAGATGCTATGACATCCGAAGATTTCAACTTTTCTGATACAGACACATCATCAAACGCAAATATTATGGATGATTTTTTGAAGTTCGAAACAATCCAGCTTGTTGGTGAAAACCTCGATAATCCTGGAGTAACCCGAATTGTAGGAGGCTTTGCGGTAATGTTTCTGCTGTTTTCGCTTTCCGGTATTATCAGCGCATTTTTTGAAGAGAAGAATTCCGGCTGTATAAAAAGACTGTTATGCAGTCCGGTTAAACGATCGCACATTTTATGGGGCAAATATTTCTTTTCGTTAATTATCGGAATAATTCAGCTTTTAGTTTTATTTTTAATTGCATGGGCAGCGTTTGATGTGGATGTATTTTCTAATTTCTTTAATCTGCTTATAGTAATTGTTGTTTCGGCTGCTGCTGCTGTTGCTTTCGGAATGCTTATTACGGCTGTTTCGAAAACGCAGGATCAGGCAAGCGGACTATCGACATTGTTTATACTTACGATGTCTGCCTTGGGAGGCGCCTGGTTTCCGGTTACGCTGCTTCCCGAATGGCTGCAGTCGCTGGCGCGGGTTACAATTACATATTGGTCTGTGGAAGCTTTTTTACAGGTGCTTTGGCGCAATTCAAGTTTCAGCGGAATAATGTTTAATGTGTTTATTCTTGCTTCGGCAACTTTTATTGTTAATTATTATTCATTTATCCGTTTCCGTAAAGGGAAAGTAATTTGAAATGAACATCATTGAAATTAAAAATCTCACAAAAGTATATCAAAAAAGATACAGTAAAAAGAAAATTACAGCCTTAAATAATGTTAATCTCGAAATACCGAAGGGAATAATATTCGGACTTTTAGGACCTAACGGAGCAGGGAAAACCACCTTAATTAAAATACTTCTCGAAATTGCTTACCCGACTTCAGGACAGACTAAACTGTTCGATTCTGAAGAAAACAGGACTGAGATGAAAAAGTTTACAGGCTACCTACCCGAAAATCATAAATATCCGGCTTACTTAACCGGTGAAGCAGTTTTAAGGATTTTCGGACAGCTTGGAGGGTGCGATTATAAAAATATTAAAGCAAGAGTTTCGTATGTGCTCGATCTTGTTGATATGAAAAAATGGGCTGATACTAAAATAAAAAAATACTCAAAAGGAATGATGCAAAGATTAGGGCTTGCTCAAGCTTTAATGAACGATCCCAAACTTATTTTTCTGGATGAACCTACGGACGGGATCGACCCGATTGGCAGAAGTGAAATACGCGAGATTCTAAAAAATCTAAAAAGCGAAGGTAAAACGATTTTCCTGAACAGCCATTTATTATCGGAGGTCGAAATGATTTCGGACCGGGCTGCAATTTTAAATAAAGGCGAACTGGTTTGGGATGGAGCAGTAAGCGATCTTACAGAAAACAGCAAAATCGTTAGAATAAGCACAGATCAGAATATAAGTGATTCAGTATTACAGGAAATTCAAAAAAAATATGATATAAAAAAATGCAGTCAAAACTGTTTATCAATAGCTCTATCCGAAATTAAAGATGTGAATTATGCAATTGATGAATTAAGGAAAAATAATATAAATATTATTTCGGTTATTCCCGAAAAACAATCGCTGGAAGAAATGTTTATTTCGCTGATAAAAAATGCGGAGACAGAAATAAAATGAAAAATATTTACTTAATTTCTATGTTTACGCTGCGCGAAGCATTTTCCCGAAAGATAATTATTACGTTTGCCGGAATATCAACATTTGTCCTGCTGCTATTTCTTGCGGTGTTTTTATCGTTCGATACAGGTGTTTTGGATTTTAAATTTTCCACTAACGGAATGGTGTATTCTCCCGGATATACTTTAGCAGAAAAAATACAAGCGCTGGTTTCCATTCCAATTTTTGGCGGAACGCTTTTATTATCAATATTTTCGGCATCGGGCTTTATACCGCATCTTCTCGAAAAAGGAAATATCGACTTGTTTTTATCTAAACCCGTAAAGCGCTACGAACTTTTAACCGGAAAGTTTTTCGGCGGAATACTAATGGTTTTCTTAAATATTGCTTATCTGGTTATCGGGTTATGGCTGCTTTCGGGAATTAAATTCGGATATTGGAATTTTAGTTTTCTATTAACAATACCGATTACAACTTTTGCGTTTTCGGTATTGTATGCACTTATGATTTTAACCGGAATAATTACGCAAAGTTCTTTGCTTGCTATGATGCTTACATATCTTATATATTTTGTTTTATCGCCCGTATTGGCTTTGCGGGAACAGATAGCATTTATTACAGGCAGCAGTTTTTTAGAAAACTTTTTAAATATGATGTTCTACATTACGCCAAGAATTACCGAACTTGCCGACCAAAACGCAAGAATTGCCGAAAAATTACCGGTTGATAACTGGGAAGCTTTTATAAATTGCGGAATTTTCGGGGTTGTTGTTTACGGAATATCGGTGTATATTTTTAATAAGAAAGATTTTTAGTTCATAAGAAAATAAATTTATATAGTAATAAAAGTTAAATAAGGTTGAAAAATGCCAGAAGAAAAACTTAGGCTCGAAGATCTGCTGGGATCTCTTAAACAAAACGAAGATACCGAACTTATCAATAAAGTAGCTATTATTGGCGCCGGAATTATGGGGCAGGGAATAGCACAGACTATTGCCGCCGCCGGATATGATGTTATTATTGTTGAAAGGGACGAACGGTATTTAAATTTTGCCCAGGAAAAACTTAAAGAATCGATGGAGCACGAAATTGCCCGCTGGGCTATGACAAAAAGTGAAATGCGTGCTATTTTAAGCCGGCTTGTATGGACAGTCAGGCTTGAAGAAGCACGAGAATGCGACGTTATAATAGAAGCTATGGCGGAAAACTACGAGCTTAAAAAGATGATTTTTATTGAACTCGATCAGATGGTTAAGCACGAAACGATTCTTGTATCAAACACTTCCACTTTAAGCCTTTCAAAAATTGCCGAACTTACAAAAAGAGCCGATAAAATTGTAGGTATGCACTTTCTCAGTCCCGTACCTAAAGTACCTTTGGTAGAATTAATCCGAGGGCTTCGTACTTCGGATAAAACAATGGAAGTGATGAAGAATTTTGCTAAAAAAATAGGCAAAACAGCTATTGAAGTTTACGAGTATCCGGGATTTGTTACAACAAGAGCAATTGTACCTTTATTAAATGAATGTATGTATATTCTTTTAGAAGGAGTTGCAACTGCCGGAGATATTGATAAAGCAATGAAACTCGGGTTTAATTTCGGAATGGGTCCGCTTGAGATGGCGGATTCGATGGGTTTGGATGAAGTTCTAATGTGGATGGAAACTTTATGGACAACGCTCGGAGAACCGAGATACCGTCCTTGTCCCATTTTAAGAAAGCTTGTAAGAGAGCAAAAGTTAGGGAAAAAATCGGGTGAAGGATTTTTTAAATATGCAGCTGACGGTAAAAAAATAAGTTAGAAAAATCGGGGTAGAAATGAAAGTATTAGTTCTTAATTGCGGAAGTTCTTCTATAAAATATCAATTTATCGATACCGAAAGCGGAATTGCTCTTGCAAAAGGTATGGTTGAAAGGATAGGGATGAGCAACGCGGTTCTTAATCACACATCATACGGAAAAGATAAAATTAAGATTGTTGGCGAAATACTCGACCACACGATAGCTATTAAATATGTAATCGGGGTTCTTTTAAGTCCTAACCACGGCGTAATAAAAGAAAGAAAAGAAATTGATGCAATAGGACACAGAGTGGTTCACGGCGGTGAAGTTTTCAGCGGATCGGTTTTGATTACCGACCTTGTAATAAAAACGCTGAAAGATTTTATCGATCTTGCCCCGCTTCATAATCCTCCAAACATACGCGGAATTGAAGCTGCCAAAGAAAATCTTCCGGGAGTTCCTCAATGCGCTGTTTTTGATACAGCATTTCATACGCGTATGCCCGAAAAAGCTTTCCTTTACGGAATTCCATACGAATTATATACGCGGCACAAAATACGCCGATACGGTTTTCACGGAACTTCGCATAAATACGTAGCTCAAAAAGCAGCCGAATTTTTAGAAAAACCGCTGGAAAATCTTAAACTTATTACAATACATTTAGGAAACGGGGCAAGCATAACAGCAGTTGAAAACGGCATTTCCGTAGATACCTCAATGGGCTTTACACCGCTGGAAGGTTTGCTTATGGGAACAAGAAGCGGAGATTTGGACCCTTCCGTTATTTTATTTATTATGGATAAAGAGGGGTTAAATATTTCGGAAGCAAATACTTTGCTTAATAAGCACAGCGGACTTATGGGCTTAAGCGGCGAAAGCAGCGATATGCGCGAAATTGAGCAGGCTGTGGCTGCGGGAAACAAACGCGCAAAAGATGCTTTTGATGTTATGATATACAAAATTAAAAAATACATCGGCGCTTATATTGCGGCTCTTGGCGGCTGCGATGCCATCGTTTTTACAGGCGGAATAGGCGAAAATTCGGTTGAAGTGCGAAGACAGGTTTGCGAAAATATGAGCTGTCTTGGAATAGAATTGGATGAAAAACTGAATCTGAATCCTCAGGGCGAGTGCGATCTTTCTGCCGGAAATTCGAAGATAAGACTGCTGAGAATACCTACAAACGAGGAACTTGTTATTGCAAGAGATACACAAAGAATTATTTCGGAACAGATGAAATAAAAATAAACTGACTATATCTTTCACTAAAGAAATATTTAGCGGGGATTTATGGATCTGCAAATTAAAAATAAAACTGCTCTCATAAGTGCTTCAAGTCAAGGAATAGGCTTTGCGGTTGCCGAATCCTTAATTAAAGAAGGCTGCAAAACAGCTATTTGTTCAAGCAACAAAAACAATCTTATAAAAGCTTCTGTTCAGCTTCGCGAAAATACGGGATTTGAACCATTGTGGTGCGTATGCGATATAAATTCCGAAAAGGATATTGAAAATGCCGTTAAAGCGGTTCAAAACGCTTATGGCGACATTGATATAATGGTTAATAACTGCGGAGGACCGGCACCGGGTTTGTTTGATGAAACGGACGATAAAAAGTGGGATGAAGGTTTTAATCAGGTATTGCTTAGCGCTGTTCGTTTTTGCAGACTTGTTTTGCCGGGAATGAAAGCTAAAAACTGGGGAAGAATAATTAATATTACATCTGTTGCAGTAAAAGAACCTATCGATAATCTCATACTTTCAAATTCATTCCGAAGCGCTGTAACGGCTATGGCAAAAACATTAAGCAAGGAAGCGGGAAAATTCAATATTACAGTTAATAATGTTGCGCCTGGGTACACTCTTACTGCAAGATTATACGAACTTGCAGTTGAAAAAGCCAGAGTTTCTTCGCAGTCGCACGAGCATGTACTTGCCTCGATGGCTGCGGGAATACCGTTGAAAAGATTAGCGCGTCCTGATGAAATTGCTTCGGTTGTTGCGTTTCTGGCTTCGGAAAATGCAGGATTTGTTACCGGAACTACAATCCAGGTTGACGGCGGTATGACGAAAACGGTGGTATGAAGAGTAAGAGAAAGAAGTAAGAGAAAGATGCTTGGTTGCTGGCAGGAAATTAATAAAAATAGCCCGATGATTTATCGCCGGGATTGAAGAGATTGAGAAAAACCCTAAAACCCTGATTTCCTAAAATCCTGAAATCCTGATTATCCTAAAAACATAGAACCGTTTCCCCGGTTGCTAAAAACATTACATTTGTTTATTTTCACAACTATTAAAAGTAGCTGTCTGCCAGGAGAAACTCCTTACAAGATGAAAGTAATTGCAAGATATTTTAAGGACGAAAATCCTGCCGGTACTGAAAAATATATTTTGGTATAAATAATGAAAAAAATACTTATTCTTTTATCTGTTGGAATTGTTATTGCAGTATTGTTTTATTTTAATATTTTGTCTCTAAATTTACTAATGGGTCTCGATTCTGCAGGGGCTGACTCTCCTGAAGAATTAATGTCCCGCTATGAAAAATATCATAATAGCGGCGATATTGAAAATATGATGCAAATATTTTATACGGACAGTACTTCCGAAATGATTGTAAATGGTAAGAGAGAACAACTTATAAAACTCTTTAATGTCTAATTCTCCGACGCTTGCGTCGAGAGTTACAACTTTTTGTAAAAGAGACTATCAACTAGATACCCCGCTGCTTGCGGCGGGGAGATTCATTAGAAAAGTTATATCTACAAAATTAATAACTTTAAATACCGAGGCGTTAACGTTTTTTAATAATGAGCACATAATAAATGGGAAAAAGTTTAAACATAATTTACAAGTGGTTGGACAAATAGACGCTGAATTGGAAAGCAAAGATATAACACATTTATCTGGCGGACTATATGGAATTAAGGAAAACAAATATTATTTTGCTCTAATAGATTTTGTTAACTGAGTTGAAACTTTAAATATTTTTCTTTCAGGAGTTACTGCGGAAAGTTCTCGCAGAAAATATGAAGAGCAAATAAAACCGGAAAGGACGAAAATACTATTGGGACAGAAAAGTTGTTATGAACAAAAAGGTGCGTTTATGAGCATAAGTAAAAATAATGTGTTAAAAGAAATTTGCCCAATAATTGAGAACAATGTATTATTTTACCCTTGCTCAGTGTTGACAACCGAAGGTCAAAAAGAAATATCTTATATCGTTGATAAACAAGCATATTTTAATTACACAATGGGTCTCTATAAAGATTCAAAATACTTCAATCACTTTTGTCAAAATGATATTGTTGAGATATATAAAAGCGAGATTCGGCTACCTTTCAAAATAGCACAGGAAATTTATGATTTCGGTGAAACAAGAATGGGGGGTAGGAGCTTTTTACTGATATTTGATGATAAAAGTGAACAACATTATGAAACGGGAAGTTTTGTAGATTTCTTGGAATATCCTCTCAATAAATCGGCAAAAAGAGTTATTAATGTAAAAGGTGGTAACCAATCTGACAATAAATATTTAAAAAGTATGGAACCTATTAATATCTTTTTAATTGAAAATCTTCAACTATTGATGCAAAAACAATAAACAAACAAAATAAATATGATTATTGAAACAAGAGCATTTGCCCGCGCAGGGTTACTTGGAAATCCGTCCGACGGATATTTCGGGAAAACGATCTCAATTATCGTCAGGAATTTCGGCGCTTCAATTTCGCTTTACGAAACGCCCGAATTAAAAATCGAGGAAATGGACGTTGACCAGAATACATTCCGGAATATTTATCATATGGTAGATTCTGTAAAACTATCCGGTTATTATGGCGGAACAAGACTTATTAAAGCGGCAATTAAAAAATTTGTTGAGTATTGCGAACTTAATGATATACGTATTTGCAACAAGAATTTTACAATCCGTTACCGCTCTTCAATTCCGCGTCAGGTCGGACTTGCCGGTTCGAGCGCGATTATTACTGCAACAATCAAATCTTTAATGCAGTTTTACGAAGTAGAAATTCCCAAACATTTACTTCCTACCTTAATTTTAAAAGCCGAAACTGAAGAACTTGGAATTAATGCCGGACTTCAGGACAGGGTAATTCAGGTTTACGAAGGCTGCGTTTATATGGATTTCGAAAAAGAACATCTTCAAAAGAACGGATTTGGAAAATATGAACCAATTGACTCAACTTTATTGCCGAAGTTATATCTGGCATATAAAGTGGAATTAGGAAAAGTCTCGGGAACAGTATTAAATAATATCCGCGAAAAATATGATAAGGGAGATACTTTAGTAATTGATACATTAGCCGAAATGGCTGATTTGGCAAAACAAGGTAAAGATGCAATTCTTAAACAGGATTACAAAACACTAAATACATTAATTGATTCTAATTTTAATCTGCGCTGCAAAATAATGAACATTTCCGAAAGCAATATGGAGCTTGTGAACACGGCAAGAAATTGCGGGGCATCGGCAAAGTTTTCAGGTTCCGGCGGAGCTATTATTGGAATGTACGAAGATGACGAAATGCTGCAAAAATTGATTGTAAATTTGCAGAAGATTAATGCAAGAGTTATTAAACCAATTATAAGGTAAATAAATATGATTAAAAAAGCGGTTATTCCTGCAGCAGGTTTCGGAACACGGTTTCTTCCGGCAACAAAAGCGCAGCCGAAAGAAATGCTGCCGATTATTGATACTCCTACTATTCAGTATGTTGTGCAGGAATGTGTTGATTCCGGAATAGAAGATATTTTAATTGTTTCCGGAAAAGGGAAGCGTTCAATCGAAGACCATTTTGACAGAAATTTTGAACTTGAATCGAGAATTCAGGAAAAAGAGGATGAAGCTTTATATACACAATTAAGACATATTGAAAGTATGGCTAATATCCACTTTATCCGGCAGAAAGAATTAAACGGCTTGGGCGATGCAATTTATCATGCGCGGTTTCACTGCAAACACGAGCCGTTTGCCGTTCTGCTTGGCGATACAATTATCGATTCAGTTATCCCGGTTACGCAGCAATTAATCGATTCCTACGAACAATACGGACAAACTGTAGTTGCAGTTGAAACTGTCCCCTGGGAAAAGGTTTCGCGGTATGGAATTATCGGAGGAAATAATTTAAGCGACAGAGTTTTACAATTAAACGAGCTTGTAGAAAAACCGGATCAAAATCAGGCTCCTTCAAATCTGGCAATTGCCGGAAGATATATTCTTACTCCCGAAATTTTCCGGGCGCTTGAAAAAACACCCCGCGGAAAAGGAAATGAAATCCAACTCACCGACGCTTTAAGAATCCTCTTAAAAGAAGAAGGAATTATTGCAACAATTATGGAAGGAAAGCGTTACGATATCGGAAATAAAATGGATTTCCTTAAGACTACAGTTGAGTTTGCACTTAAAAGAAAAGAATTCGCGGAAGGTTTTGAAGAATTTTTACGAGAAACTATAAAAAATATTGATGAGAAAAATAAAGCGAAATGAGAAAGTTATTTCCTTTTATTAATTCTGATTAAAAAGGAAGCAATTAAAAGTTTTGTTTAAAATTAAAAAAGCCCTGAGAAACAGGGCTTTTTAGCGGAGAGGGCGGGATTCGAACCCGCGGTAGAGTTTACCCCTACGACGGTTTAGCAAACCGTTTGAAAACCTTTATTTCAGCTTAAAAACACAGTGTTTATAGTAATTGATTACTTTTTTGATTACTGATTGCTAATTCTAAGAACGTGAATGGGAGTTAATACAATGATTCTTTCAAAACGTTCAAACGGAATTTATTACATCTTTTACGAACAGGAAAACGGAAAAAGAACCTGCACAACAACAAAGAGCAAAATTAAATCCGATGCGCTAAAGTTCCTTGCCAATTTTGAAAAAGAAATTGAAGCAAAGAGAAACAAAAAACCTGAATACATTTCTTTATCCGATTACTGTAACCGCTTTTTAGAATTTTCGAAATCAAACCATACATTAAAAACAGTAACCGGATATAAAGCTACATTAAAATTTCTAACAGCTTATTTGGGCGAAGAAATTCTATTATCCGAAATTACTTCAATCAGGATGAATGATTATTTCCTGAACAGAAGAAATAACAGTTCAATTTATCAGGCAAGAAAAGATTTAATCTGTCTGAACAGCTTTTTCAACAGGGCAATAGAAGAAGGATTTATAAATCCTAATCCTTGCAAAAATGTAAAACGGTTTAAGCTCCCGCAAAAACAACCTTTGTTTTTTAGTGAAAGCGAATTTGAAAAATTACTTGCAGTTATACCCGATGGAAATTTCAAGTATCTTGTTGAACTGGCAATTAACACAGGAATGAGACAAGCGGAAATATTAAACTTGCAATGGGATAATGTTAATATCAAAAACAGGTTAATTATTCTGGATAACAGAACTGTAATTACAAAGAGTAAAAAAATAAGACAGATACCGCTTAATGTAAGATGTTTGCAGATACTAAATGAAATGGAATTGAACAGAACCGGAGAAAAAGTTTTTACTTTTAATGCTGATTATGTAACACACCAATTTAAAGTTTATGTAAGAAAAGCCGGAATAAATGAAGAATTAAAATTTCACTCTTTGCGCCATACTTTTGCAAGCTGGTTAGTTCAGAGGGGAACAAGTATATTTATAATTAAAGATTTACTTGGTCATTCCGATGTTTCAGTAAGTGCCATATATTCACATCTGACTAATGATAATTTGATTAATGCAGTTAACTTGCTGGATTAAATGTTCTTTTGATTAATAAATTATAAAATGCTATTTTTAGGTTGAACTTGTCAATAATAGCCGGAACAAGTTTACGACCCTTATTCATTCCTGATATTTCAGGGGCAGACGGCTATCTGCTGACAAAGTGAATGAGGGTTTTTTATTGGGAGTGAAATGGATACAGAATTTACATTAATCCGAGATGAAAACGAAGAATTAGAAATAATTCGAAATGAAAACCCTATACTATTCGATGAAGTTCAAAGCTATCGGAAAGATTATGAATCAGATTGGAGCTGTCAACACCTTTTCGAATTTCGAGATGATAATCCACCGAGAAAATTAACTAAAGAAGAAAATGAATTTCTAACAAAACTTATTGATTATTTTCAGGAACGCCGAAGTAAAGCTGTCAGTTCTTATACAATACGCATTTTTAAAACCAGTTACCCAAGATTCTATAATTTAGTTGAAGAACGGTTTTTTAATACTCTCGATAGATTGGCAAATATTAAACATTCGCCCGAAATTGAAAAATTTGCACCAAGCATTTTTTCAGGTATAATTGAATTATTAGAAGAAATAATCTTGAATAGTGATTATTATATGCACGAAATTGATGATTTTGAAAAAGGAGAAAGCGATTCATTATTATTACTATTGGATTATATTTTTTGGTTGAACGATTTATCCCTTTCAGTATATGATGGGAAATTTGGAGAGCTTAAAAAGCAGATAAAAAACGCTAAAAATGAAAGCAAAAGTTATAAAAAACGATATGATGAAATGACCGGCAGACAATACGAAAAAGATGATGTTCGATTATATGAAAAGATAATTGCAGAACAAAGAAAGTTAATAAATGCAGACAAAACCGGACATTCTGCAAGCCTTAAACAAGCAGTTAGAAATATAAAAAAATACGCTGGTGAAAAGGAAGTTAGTCAAATTGCACAGAATGTTAGTAGATATTTGAAAAATATTAAGAAACCTAAGAAAAAATAATGGCTTGTTGGTTAATCCACTTTTTGGACTTCGCCAAAAGCCTTAGTTAAACCCGCAAATTACCCCTGTAAGTAATTAAAAATTATTGCAGGGGAGACCTTGAAAACACCAAATAAAAATTTTACGAACATTGCCGGTTGCTCCCGCCGGCTTTGTTTATATTTTAATAAGCGGAGCAGTTATGTACCCTTCATTAAAAAATCGGGAGACCGAACCTAAGTTCTATCTTGAACAAACCGAAGCAGGCACTACAAAAATATTTATGCTTGCCGAAAGACCTAAACTAATCGGGGAAATTTTTAAAGACATCCTGATTATTCACAAAAAACAGAAAGATGTATTCAGAAAAGGAAATGCAATCGGGTTAAGTAATAAAGTTCTAACATCCGATAAGCTTCAATATACTTTCATTGAATATCACATCGAAGGCGCAAAATACATTACAACCAGAAGTAAATTTATTTCAGATGGATTTTACCTAAAATTTACCGGATATGAAGTTCAACGTTTCCTTTGTCTTGACCACTTCAACAAAAATTTGGAGGTTGTGGAGCTATGATAGTTTTAGCCGGGGATAACCTGAAAAAACCTGAAATGTATAATAAAACGCTTGAAAATGTACTTTATAGCATTAGGACAAGTAAAACCCTTGCCGATAAAATTAAACGTCTCAGGGAACTTACAGAAAGCGAAAAACAAGACTTTAAGCGGAATAATCTGGAATATTTCACGCTGGCAAAATTCAAAGATGACTACTGCAATAATGATAATTTTATTGAATCGGAATTCTTTGTTTTTGATTTGGATAAAATACCTGCGGATATGTTTGAAATTATCAGGAGCAAAGTAAGAAGCTATGAAGGAACATATATTTCCTTTATCAGTCCTTCGGGCAATGGGATTAAAGCTATTTGCAGACTTGCCGGAAAAATCACAGCCTTAAACACCTATAAATCAATTTACAGGCACTATCTTAAAGAACTTGAATCAGTGTTCGGGTATCCATTAGACGGCGCAACAATAGACCCTGCAAGACGTACATTATTAAGCTATGACCCGGATTTATATCTGAATGAAAATTCTATTCCTCTTGAACTTATCGAAGTAAAGCAGGATGTAAAGCAAGCGACTGCCGATAAGGATGAACTTGATACAATAGAACTTAAAGGAGTGATTCAAGGACAAAGACAATCGGCACTAATTAAACTTATCGGCAGATACATTGGAAGGCATATTGATTTAAGAACAACTAAAAGTTTATTGTTATTATGGAATAAGTTGAACCGTCCACCACTGCCAGAAGATGAACTGATAAAAACGATTGAAGATTCTTTTAAGAAATGGTATGATAACAGTAATCAGGTCTTATCTTCAATCCCGGAAACTCCACAATCATTCGCAACGGTTTTAGAATCTCAATACAGGAAAAAAGTAAAATATAACCATACCAGTAATAAATGGATGTTATGGAATGAAAAGACATGGCAGCCTGATGAATTAAAAGAAATTTACGGTTACTTGAGGGGGATTATATTTGCAATCAGAGGGCATATTTTAAGCGCAAACTTAACCCCGGACGATTTGAAGAAATGGGAAAGGTTATTAAAAAATTATGAGAGACCGGAAACAAAAGAAGCCATTCTTAAAGAAGCATCGAGCTTGCCGGAACTTGCAACAGAAACCGAAGATTACGACAATCAGGATAATCTTTTTAATGTTTCCAATGGTACAATTGAGCTAAACAAAGACGGGTTTAATTTCAGGGAACAGAGGCAGGGCGATTATTTAACTAAGATTGTTGAAGTCGAATATAACCCGGATGCAACAGCCGAAAAATGGGATGAATTTTTAAAAGTTATATTTAATAATGATTCTGATTTAATCCGGTTTATTCAAAAATGTATCGGTTATAGTTTAAGCACTTCCACAGATGAAAATTGTTTCTTTTTCATTTATGGACTTGGCAAAAACGGAAAGAGTACATTTATAGAAATCATTGAAAAGATATTCGGTGACTATTTCTTAAAAGCTTCTGCAAGTGTAATAATGAGACGTGAAAAGGAAGGAATCCCGAACGATATTGCAAGGCTGAAGGGAAGCAGATTTGTTTCCTGTTCGGAAATTGATGAAGGAAAGGCACTGAATGAAAGCACAATAAAAGACTTAACAGGCGGAGACCGTATAACAGCAAGGTACTTGCATCAGGAATACTTTGAATTTTATCCGCAATTCAAGTTATGGATATACGGAAACCATAAACCACGTATTACAGGAACAGACGAAGGAATTAAAAGACGTGTCCGGCTGATACCTTTTGAAAATACTATTCCGGAAACAATCAGGAAACCAAAAGAAATAATAATGGAAGAAATGAAAGCAGAACTTTCCGGCATACTTAATTGGGCGTTGGAAGGTTATGTATTATGGAGATGTGAAGGACTGAAAACCTGTTCAAAAGTTACCAATGCAACAAACGAATATTTTAACGAACAGGATATTTTACAAAATTTTATCGATGAATATTGCGAAATAAATCCATTTGCTGAAATAAAAAGTTCCGAAATATACGACCTGTTCAAAACATATCTTCACGCAAACGGAGAGAGAGAAATAAGTCAAAAGATGTTTACAGGCAGATTAAAATCAAAGGGATTTGATACCGAAAGGACAAGAACCGGGATGTATTGGAAGGGTATCGGATTAAATCAGGATTCAAAAGAAGAAATTTCCGGGGAATACAGCTTTATCCCGGAAAAATTAGAGGAAATATAAAAAGTGTGTAGCATTGTGAAGGATGTAAGGATTTATGCAGGTTTTTTCGTTTTGGGAAAAAATATAAATACGTATAGGAAAAAAGGGGAAAAACCCTTCAACCCTTCACAACCCTTCACGGAAAAGAAAATTTAACTGCCAATATTGGCAAAATAATAATAAAGGAGTAACAAAAATGGAAACAAAAACTAAACGACTTACACCTGTTAAAGCAATTCGGGCTTACTGCTTAGAATGTTCCTGCGGAGTACCGAGCGAAGTAAAACTTTGTGTAATCCCGGATTGTCCTCTGTATCCGTACAGATTAGGGAAAAATGATGCACGCAAGCGGAAAAAAGAACTGTCTGAAAAATAGCTTGTAGAAAGCATATTTTTAATTTCTGTTTCCGGTAAACATAAAACTATAAGCCGGCTTAGTTTTATGAAAAATCTTTTGTTGAAACAGCAAATTTGAGAAAATAAGATATATTTCAGGGCATACTGCTTCTGTGATAGCAATCAATAATTAAACATTCACTAATATTTTTATAATATCTATCTATAATTTTTATTATGTTAAAACTTTAAATGAATACTTGAAAAAAAAGGGCTTTATGTATACTTATCCAATAATTTCTAAAAATGAAAATTATTATCAGATAATATTTACTATAATAACAAGGAAGAGAATACAATGCTAATAATTATTTATGTAGTGCTAATATATTCTGTAATTTTCACTATTAAACATCACTTTGAACATTATAATCCGCATCGTAAGGTAAAGGGTGTAGATGATTTAACTAAACTTTTTCAACGTAGTTACTGGAGTTTTAAAACAAATAGACTTTTAATTTCAGTTGTCATCTCGTTTATTTTTACTTACTGTGTTTATTGTTCTTTTATAGTGCTCTATAACGTTGAAAATTATATACTAAACCTTCCTTCTGGTGAAGGTAAACATATACTCGACGCAATAAATTATGCCTACTCAATATGGTGGAATTTGGTTTTTGCTATTGGGCTTTGGATTGTATCAGCGTTCTATGTGGGCAAATCTGCTGCATTCAAATCAAATCAAAGAGAAAAAAATTTTTCTGGTGTGCCCGGACTTGATTTTGGGAAAGAGGAAACTATATTGCAGGAAGTTAGCAATTTTACAAATAATGATATATCTATTTATCCGCGAATAAGCGTAATCAGGGATAAAGAATTAAAGGGAATGAGTTATAACTTTAGTATTTTTGATTGCGATATGATTTTTGATTCAAGTGATTATGAAATTATAAATAAAACACTGAAAAGTGCGGGTGAAACATTTAATAAAAATAGCTTTTTTTTGTTGAATGGGGTAAGATATAAAACCACAGAAGTCAGCATCAAATATTTACCATATTTCAGGGAAGGCGGTAATGCGGGGGTAACTATACCTTATAATATTCATTTATTTGTATTTTGTATAGATGCTTAATCAATAACTTTCTAATGTGGTTCTAAATTTTCATTTATACTTACTAACACTAATTTGTTGTTTTCAGGTGTTGAAGCATCCTCTTCTAGTAATATTCGCACACAATAAGGCTAACCCATTGTTTTATAAGTATTTAGCTATTTTCTTACTAAGTCCTACACTTCTTACTTAACTTATTGTAATATAACAACTTAACAATTTTTACTAAGTCCCCCGATTCATAGATAAAATCAAGTAAAACAATAACTTAGCTAATACAATATTCTAAAATATTTAAATAAATTATTTTGTATTGGGACTGAGCTTTACAGCAACAACTCCCACCCCTTGCTTTTAGGTGTGTCGGGGTCACTTTTAGTTGAAAATTATTTAATCGGTTATCTACAAACAACTCGTAACCCCACTACATTGCCGACGCTTCCGGGCAGATAAGCATTTCTAGAAAAAACGAAACATTTTATTTGTTTAAAATACCATCCTCCACCTCGATTTATACGCCCCAAATAATTTGGTTCTGGTTTCCCGCCTTTTGGGTTTGTTTCGTTACTATTTGGGTATGATGAATACCAATCCCAGCACCATTCCCATACATTTCCAGTCATATCATAAAGTCCAAGTTCATTTGGCTTTTTTAACCCAACATTATGTGTGCTTCCATTATCAGAAGGTTCTTCACGCCAACCAACAGAATCTGAACTATTACTTCCACTATAACGGAAATTCTTACTGAGTTTTCCACCTCTGGCTAAATACTCCCATTCGGCTTCAGTCGGTAGTCGGTATCCATTTTTGTTTAAATCGCAAATAACAGAATCCCACTTTGCTTCATTATATTTTCCAGTGAGGCTTCCCCATAATTTAGGGTTTTCAATGCCATTAATTGAATAGCACGGGTC
>Ga0123335_1001984_pt1 | contig 31710 bp, 19 predicted proteins | sample BiotimSIPDNA_2_FD_89707 | JGI IMG/M metagenome (GOLD analysis project Ga0123335, IMG submission 89707) | Anaerobic biogas reactor microbial communites from Washington, USA - Biogas_R2 time_0 SIP DNA | ecosystem: Engineered > Bioreactor > Anaerobic > Unclassified | place: Washington, USA... | reverse complement strand
ACGACCTCTTCGCCGTCCTCTGGCAAGCTCTTCACCACTCGCAATGCAAAATACATGGCGACGGCGCAAGACAGGGCTTCCGCAAGGACCTTGGAGAAAAGCAGTACCGCCAAGCTCATCGTCCATAATCCCAAAAGTGCCAAGGGTATCTGGAATACAAGCACGCGGATGAACTTGATCAGCGAATCAAGCTTCGGATGACCGCAAGCCGTAATCGCAAAGCACGCGAAACGCATTGCCTCTACGCAGCCAAAACCCAACGGCGCTATCCGCAAATACAACTTCATCTTCTCCTGAATGTCAGGCTCAGGCGTGAAATAGCCAACCACGAGGGGCGCAAACAAAATGAACAGCAAGCCAACTATCGTAAGATAGATAAATGAAAACTTGACTGATATGCGCAAAGCATCACGTACTCGACTGTACAGCCGGGCGCCGTAGTTCTGAGCCATCATCGGCATCAACGTAATGCCAAGCGACATCGGAAATACGAAGGCGACCGCATCAAGCTTGCTCCCGGCAGAAACGCCGGCAACCGCAACGTCACCAAACTCGGCAGTGATCTTCGTCGTAATAAACTGCCCTATCGGAAACAAGAACATGCCCAGCATCGAGGGAATCGCGTACCTGATTATAGACCGCCAGCACGAAAACATCTCAGCCAACGGAAATCGCTCGAAGGACAGGAAACCGTGCTTCATAAGCAACAGGCAATTGAAAATCGCACAAACAGCCTGGGACAACACGGTCGCCAAGGCCGCACCTTGAATCCCCATCTTGGGAAACGGCCAAATCCCAAAGATCATCAACGGATCGAGAACCACGTTGATCAGCATCCCGACAACCTGCATGATGCTGGCCCACTTCGGAATCCCTACCGTGATCAGCATCTTGTTCCCAATCATCGCCAAGGCCGCCGTGATGCAGCCGAAAAACCAAATGTCCATATAAAGACAAGTCTGATGAAGCGTCTCGCCGCTCGCACCCATCGCCGCATACAAATGATGCGCAAACAACTTGCCTGCAATGGCCAATGCCAACGAGCACAAAGCGAGCAAGTACACGCCGGAACTGGCTAGGCGTGACGATTGGCGGCTATCCTGACGCCCCAACGCATGCGCCAACGTCGCCATTATCCCAGTACCCAAGCCGAAGAACACACCGTTCATCAGCATGATGACGGGAAACGTGAAGCCCATCGCAGCCAACGGAGCCTCGCCGCCAAGCCGTCCCACGAAAAACGTGTCAGCCATATTGTAACCTGACATCGCCAACGTGGCGGGCAGCATCGTCAAAGCCGTCTTGAACATCGTGCCCGCGATGCTACCCCTTGTGTATTTCGCACGATTGTCGCCTTCCTTGCCCGATACTCCACCGCTCATTGCCGCCCCCTGATTTCCTCAACCGCGCGCTTGACAATGGCAACGATGTAGTCCGACAATTCCTTCTTGCCGTAAGACTTCCTCACGTCAAAGACACCCTTCCCTTTCAGCTGACGCTTCTCAATCCTGGATTGGATCGGCAGGAATCGGCACAGGCTATGGTAAGTGTATCGCAACAGGCTGATGTTGGCGGGAGTCGCAGCTTCCTCGCCCAGCAATGACGTCAGCAGCCGGGTCATCCGTTCCTCGTAGGTTTTCCGTCGTTCCTCATCCGACGGAGAGCGCGGATGGGAGCTGGACTCGTCGCCGTTGTCGTCGATCAATTCCCGAAGGAATAGCCAATTGATGTCAAACATCGTTTCATCATAAGTATAGTCAAGCATGATTTCGACATGGAGTTCCAGCGCCTTCCATGGATCCGTTTCCAATGCCTTCCAGCATTTTTCCATCACAGCGGAACGGATGGAACGGGCATACTCGCGGACGGCGGCATAAAACCCACGCTTGTCGCCAAAGTAGTAGTTGATGCCGGCAATATTGCTGCGGGCATCGTCGCATATCTCACGAACCGTGGCTCCTTCGAAGCCCTTGTTCGCAAATACTTTCAAACCCGACACCAGCAGTCGCTCCTTGACATCTTGCTTCATCAATCAGCTCCAATATGACAAACTATCAACAAACAACCTTGTTTCAAACGACATTAGTTTTAAACTGACAATTCAAAAAAATGTTTTAATCTAACGCAATTTGCGACTTTAGCAAATTTTCTCATCAACAGATTGTGCGATTATTCTCCACCTTCAAAGATAGTTGGGAAGATTGGCTTCTCCATCGTTTGAAGAACATGTTTTTTGCATTATACTTAGTGGAATTCCGACCTCGCCTAAAAAGACCAAGGAAATCGCAGGACTTCACGCTATGAAACGCACGATAATTCTCATCATCGCCTTGATTACGTCGACGCTGTTTTCGGCTCCCGTCTTGTCAACCCAATCCTGGGCGAACACGGACGATGCCTTCCGCGACTTCGCCTCGGTTCTGGAGGCGAACAATCCCCGAAATCTCCTGGCGCGTCCGGAAGTGACCTTCCATTCGCCGGACATGTCGGCCGCGACTTGCCGAATGTTCGCCGACGGCGACGCGGGAGCCAGAGGAGCCGAAGGACGAATCGGCATTGGCGGCGCCCCGACGACGATCCGCTTCTACCTGGGCAAGACCACGCCGATCTACGAAGTCGCATTCTACACCTTCAACATCGACGCGCGCGCCAACCAGGACTACGAAGTGCGTTTCGCTGACAACAGCGCCAACCCCGGCAAATTGCCCGAATTTCCCAAGGAACCCCATTTGACCACGGGACCGAAGGTGATCGGACCAGACGCCGGCGGCTTCAGGTCGTCCTTCGCCAACGAGGACAAGACCCCGATATTCCCCAAGGCGGACTGGGTCGAATTCAGGATTTGGCGGACATACAACGTCAAGGCAGGCACCCCGGCACATTCGGACAAGGCGGAATCCTGGACGTCCGGAATCGAGATCGATGTTTTCGGCGACCCCAAGGACGTCATCGCCATCCCCCCCGAAGTCCTGGCAAACAGGGAAAAGCTCAGGGCGCTTCCAAGGCAATTCCAGTTCGTCAAGCAAGACACGCTGACAGCAAGCATCCTCCATGCCAGGCAGGCTATACTCGATTGGGAAAAGCTCTTTGACGACATCCTCCAGGAAGAGCGCGGAGTCAAGCTCGGCGCCTGGGAATTCGCAGGCCCGTACGCACAAAATGCCGAGGAGGCAAAAGGCGAAAACGCACCACAAAACGCAACCTGGAAACAGCTGGAAGGATTGCAGGACGGAAAAACCACAGACCTTGCCAAACTCGTCAATGCAAAGCCAAATGACGTCATCTTCCTCAGGCGGACGGCAACGCTGACCAAGAACTTCAGCAATACAATGCCGTTCCTGGTACGGACAGGATTCCGAAGCGGACGGCTCGCCATGACCAGCGGAGGACAAGTCGGCGGACGGAACGACCTGATGCTCCACGCGTGGAACGCCAACGGGAAAAAGGGGAACCAGCAACTTCTGGGCAAGTTGCATGTCTCCGGCGATGACGGGCAGTGCCTGTTCCACTTCCAGCCAACCGCCATAGGTCGCTCCAAGCTCAATGCGGGCGATGCCAAGAAGCGAATTTCGCGACGGCAAAACCTATTTTGGACCCTTCGCAACGAGTTCCCAGATCCAGCTTCCCGCATGCAGCTCCTCTGGGAGGAAACCGACCTGATCTGGCTGGACAACCGAGACGTCGGCATGGCGACCATCGTCTGGCACCTGGACGAATGGCTTCCCCACGAAAACCCCCTATGGCTGGCGGCAAGATACAGAAAGGCAACGAAAAACAGGCTTGCACAACTCAAGGAAAACCTGGATCTCAAACCGAAAGGGATCCGAGATATCACTGCCAAAACCATTCAGGAAATCGAAACGCTCCTCCAAGACGACAACAGGCCCCTGGACTTTAAGGCAGACCAAAAGGCATACCATGACGTGATGACGCTCACAGCCGCCTTCGACAATGTCCACGCCGTCGAGTCAACACAGCTCGCAGTACAAGACCAAATCAACACCTTCAAGGAAGAATACGCCGAAAAAGGAAGGGCTTTCCTGACCAAACTGGCGGAAGAGGAAGCCAAGGCGATCGCGTTGCTCAAGAAAGCCGTCAATGAAAAGCACGGCGCATTGGCGGAAATCACAGCCTATGGTATCGAATTCGCCAAGTCAGCGCAGGACATCCTGCTGCAAAACCCGCTCCTGCAAGACCAAAAGCTCATTTTCATCAAGGGCGGATTCTGGTTCTCCTCAAACTGGGGCGGTCCCAATTCCCTGGGAAACGAATTCGTCACGCTCTCGCCCGTCAGACCGGACGGCAACATCGAAACGCTCTTCAAAACCAATAAGATTACAGACTACGACCTGGACTGGGACGCCAAGAAACTGATCTACGGAAACGGAAGGCATATCATCGAGTCTAGCCTGGACGGCAAGACTCAACGCCAGATCACAACCGTCGAAAACCAGCACGTCATGCACTTTGACGCATGCTACCTCCCCTCGGGACAAGTGGTTTTCAGCTCGACGGCATGCGAGCAAGCCGTCCCCTGTACGGGAGGATGGTACGTCGCAAACCTCCATATCGCCGATGCGGACGGAAGAAACGAGAGACGACTCTGCTACGACCAGGACCACAACTGGAACCCGACCGTCCTCAACAACGGACGCGTGCTCTTCTCGCGCTGGGAATACGCCGATACGCCCCACTACTTCACGCGACTCCTCTTCCACATGAATCCCGACGGGACCGGACAAATGGAGTACTATGGCTCCAATTCCTACTGGCCCAACTCCATGTTCTGGCCTCGCCCAATCCCGGGACACTCCTCGGCGGTATCGACCGTCATCACCGGACACCACGGGACTTCACGGCAAGGCGAATTGATCCTGCTGGATCCAGCGATCGGACGCAAGGAAGCCCAAGGCGTCATCCAGCGGATACCCGGACGCGGAAAGAAAGTGATCCCTATCATCAAGGACGGACTGGTGGAAAATTCATGGCCGAGATTCGTCGCCCCATATCCGCTCGCAGAACCCGATACCAACAGGGGCGCAGGAAAATACTTCCTCGCAACGATGAAGCCGGAACCAAAGGCACCTTGGGGACTCTACCTGGTTGATGTGTTCGACAACCTGACCCCGATCCTGATCGGAAACTACATCGATGCACGACCGCTCCGCCCAAGATTCAAGCCGCCGGTCATCACTTCCAAGGTGAACCTGACCAAGAAGACCGGATTCGTCTATATGACAGACATCCGCCAAGGACCCGGCATCCAGGGCTATCCCGAAGGATTGGTCAAGCAATTGCGCATCGGCGCCCATCACTACCGGTTTGGTTCCAACGGAGATACATACGCCAGTGCCTACGAGGGGGGCTGGGACTGCAAGCAAATCATCGGAACCGTCCCCGTGGAGCCCGATGGATCCGCATTTTTCGAGGTTCCCGCCAACGTTCCCATCTTTGTCCAGCCCTTGGACGCGGACGGCAAGGCGCTCCAAACCATGCGCTCCTGGTTCGTGGCGATGCCCGGCGAAACGATCTCCTGCGTCGGCTGCCATGAACCACAGAATTCTGTCTCCCCGCCAGGAGCGAGGCAAGCCTCCCGCAAGCCACCTTGCCCGATGGAACCCTGGCTTGGACCGGCGCGCGGATTTGGGTTTGACCAGGAAGTCCAGACGGTCCTGGACGCCAAGTGCGTCGGCTGCCACAACGGCAAGGAAGACGCTCCCAAGCGCCTGAAGGACTTGCGCCGCAAGCCTGACACGTACCAGGGTCGCTACTCGCCTTCCTACAATGCCCTGCATCCATACGTACGCAGGGCCGGCGTCGAAGCCGACTACTGCATGCAAAAGCCCGGCGAATGGGACGCTGACACCTCCCCGTTGATCCAGCTGCTCAAGAAAGGACACTACGGCGTGCAACTCACCAAGGACGAGTGGTCCAGGCTCTACACCTGGATTGACTTCAATGTCCCCTACGCGCCAAACTGGCGGCAATCCCATATCCCGCCTACCCAGGAGCAAATCGACCGCAGAAACCACTTCAAAAAGCTGCATGCCTTGATCGATGACACCAACGAGAACCTTATTCCTATGCCTCCCCAGGTTCCCTTTGTACCGCCGATGACCCAACCGCAGCCACCGCCGCCGCAAACTTTGGACAACTGGCCGCTCTCCAAGGAAGTCGCCGAACAGCAACAGCAGAAGCTTGGCCAGAAGCAATTGGTCCTCACCTTGGCGGACGGCATCCAAATGTCATTCTCGGCAATTCCTCCAGGCAAGGCGCTGGTAGGCGATGCCCAGGGCGCTCCTGACGAGCGCACGGTCCGGGTAGTCACTGTCGATAAGCCTTTCTGGCTCGCTTCCCACGAAGTCACCAACCAGCTCTATGCCTTGTTCGATCCCGACCACGATTCAGCCTATATGGACGGACGTGGAAAGGACAGGATCACCAGGGGACGCCCGCAAAACGAACCCTTGATGCCGGTCATCAGGATCACCTGGGAACAGGCGAACGAATTCTGCAAGTGGCTCTCGGGAAAGACCGGCAGAACCTGCATGCTGCCAACCGAAGACGAATGGGAATACGCCTGCCGGGCAGGTACCGCAACGCCCTGGAACTTCGGTGACGAATCCCAGATCAAGCCGGACAACCTGGTTGCCAACATCTCCGATTGGCAGCTTAGGTCATGGAACTTCGGACGTTGCCATCAAGACATCAACGACCATGCTTTCCACTCGCGGGCAGTCGGAGGATACCCGCCCAATCGCTGGGGACTCTACGACATGCACGGAAATGTCGCGGAATGGACCGCCTCGCAATACGAACCGAACGACCCCAACCTGAAAGTCGTCCGCGGAGGCTCCTGGAACGATTTGTTCCCGCAAGCCAGGTCTGCTTCGCGATGGAGATATCCCAAGTGGCAACCCGTCTACAACGTGGGATTCCGCGTCAAGTTACTTTGGTAGCCACCTTACACGAACACAAACTTAACTTGCACATAAACTAACTCACAACCAAGAGGACACAATGAAAAAGACCTTGATCGCGTTGATTGCCGCGCTAGCCTTCGTAGCCCGCTCGGCTCCCACGTACCTGTCTCCAACAGCTTTTGCCACAGATGGAAAATCACTGTTCATAGCCGAGGAAACCGCAAGACAAATCGCCGTCTTCGACTTGGAGAAGAATGCGCTCGCCAAAAGCTTCGCCCTGCCCGCGCAACCCCATGCATTGGCTCTCTCGGCTGACGGGCAAACGCTCTTGGCAGCCGCAGGCGAGGCAAGGGGAGTCCTGCTTGCCATCAATACGGCGGACGGCAAGATCAAGCAATCCATCCCGATTGGACACACGCCAATGGGAGTCGCCATCGTGGGAGACATGGCATACGCCGTCAACCGGTTCAGCAACGACTTGATGGCGATCGACCTCAAAGCCGGCAAGGTCACGAAGACGGTTCCAGCAGGTCGCGAGCCTCACGGGATTGCGGTCGCTGACGGCGGGCGCAAGCTGTTCGTCTCCAACCACCAGCCGATGGGCCCAGCCGATGGCGACTACATCGCCATCGGCGTCTGCCCATTCGCCCTCCCCGACCTGACCCCGCTCCCGCACATCAAGCTTACCAACGGATCGGCGGTCGGCCGCAAGATAACCGCTTCCCCAGATGGGGCATACGTCTATCACACCCACGTCTTGGCAAGGTACCAGTTGCCGACCACCCAGCTGGAACGCGGCTGGATGAGCACCAATGCCTTGACCATCATTGACGCCAAGACGGCAAAGCTCGTCAATACCGTGCTTCTGGACGACGTGGAACTTGGAGCGGCAAATCCTTGGGACGCCTCAGTGTCGCCTGACGGAAAAAACCTGGCGGTCTCCTCGGCCGGCTCCAACGAGATCTCCATCATCGATCGTGCCAAGCTCCACGAACGACTGGAGCAGGCGGCAAAAAACGAAAAGGTCACCGCCGTCACGTCCAGTGCGGATGCCGTGCCCAACGACCTGAGCTTCCTGGTCGGAATCAGAAAGCGCTTCAAGCTTGTCGGCATCGGACCAAGAGCCGTGCTCGCATTCAACGACAAGGTCTTTGCAGCAGAATACTTCACCGACAGCCTGGCGGTCATCCAACCGGAACTTACGCCGAAGCAGCAGATCAAGTCGATCCCCCTGGGTCCCAAGCAGGAATGGACGCAAGTGCGGAGAGGCGAAATGCTCTTCAATTCAGCGGAAATCTGCTTCCAAACCTGGCAATCTTGCGGAACTTGCCACCCCGACGGAAGGGCAGACGGACTCAACTGGGACCTGATCAATGACGGTATGGGAAACCCAAAGCAATCAAAAAGCCTCTTGCTCTCGCATATAACACCACCGACAATGATCTCCGGCATCAGAAAGAATGCCGAACTCTGCGTCAGGGCAGGAATCAGGTACATCCAATTCTCAGTCAGGCCCGATGAAGACGCTTGCGCCATTGACGAATACTGCAAGGCAATCAAGCCAGTTGAAAGCCCGTACCGAGTCAATGGAGAACTGTCGGAAGCCGCAAAACGCGGCGAAAAAATCTATGACGCCGCAGGTTGCGCCATATGCCATCCCAAAAACGAAGTCATGACGGACTTGAAAGGATACGACCTTGGAATGCAAGACCCGATGGACAAGGGCAAGAAGTGGGACACACCGACAATTCGCGAGGTCTGGCGTACCGCACCGTACATGTTTGACGGCCGATCAGTCACGATGATGGATGTCCTCACCAAGCACAATCCAGGAGACATCCACGGAAAAACCTCGAACTTGACCAAGGAACAACTCGAAGACCTGGCAGAATACGTCCTCTCACACTAATTCGACCATGAGTAGTTTTACCCTTCAATGCAACCTGGACCTGGGAATCGCAAAGCACTACGCTCCCGGTGCGACCATGCTGGTCCATCAACTGGGCAATGACCCCATCATGCTGGCATCGGGCAGCTTCAACTATGACTACGACTCCACGACAGTAGACATTTATAGCCTTTTCGACTTGGCTTCCATCACCAAATGCGTCGGCACGACGACGATAGTCATGTGGCTGTATGACAAGGGCTTGCTCGACCTGGACAAGCCATTGGTGGATTATTTCCCCGAATTCGGCCAAGCGCACCCCGAGCAGAAGTCTTGGCGTTCGAAAGTCACCATCAGGCATTTGCTGGCGCATTGCTCGGGATTGCCGCCTTTCCTGAAATTCTACGCGACCCACGCTCACCTGACGGATTGGCATCAACGCCGAAGCCTTATCCTTTCAACACAATTGGTCACGGAACCAGGAACAAAAGAAGCCTATTCCGACATCGGATTCATGATCCTTGGCGAACTCATCAGGGAATTGACGGGAAGACGCATTGACGACGTTGCCCGGGACATCTTCGTTCGCCAATTGCTAATGGTCCAAACATTCTACAATCTGCTACCTGCCGGCTGGAATCATTGCGTCCCAACCGAAATGGAGGCCGATGATGAAAAATCCTACTGGCAGGGAATAGTCCACGACGAGAACGCACGCTGGCTCGAAGGTGCGGCGGGACACGCAGGACTGTTCTCCAGTATCGTCGACCTTGACAAATACGGCAAGGCAATGCTCACTGGAGGCGCTGGTTTGTTCAGCCAGAAGACCATCGATTTGTTCACGCAACGCGCCAATATCGTCCCGGGAAGCTCCAGGTGCCTGGGCTGGGATTCACCCGAGCAGCCCAGTTCGGGCGGAAAGTATGTCAGCCCTACCGCATTCGGACACACCGGCTTCACGGGAACCTCCTTCTGGATGGATCCCGAGTACGGTATGATCGTCGCACTCCTGACCAACGCCGTCCATCCAAAACGCGAATGCAAGAATAACGGATACTTCCCCTGGAGAAACGACATGCATTCATTGGCCTATAAGACAATCCTTAACCTGGGATGACACGTCCCACTACCATAATGAACCAAAGTTACGATATCATTGTTGCAGGCGCAGGACTCGGCGGCATGACAGCCGCCAACAGACTCGCACAGGCAGGACATAAAGTCCTCCTGGCGGAACAGCATTCCATCATCGGCGGACTCGCCACATACTTCAAACGCAAACAACATGTCTTTGATGTGGCGCTCCATGGATTCCCCATCGGAATGAAAAAATCATTCCGCAAATACTGGGGAAAGGAATTCGCAGACCGAGTCGTGCAAGTCAAGTCAATCCGCTTTGACAATCCGCAATTCAAACTAGAAACAACGTTCGATACCGCCGACTTCACCGAAAAGCTCGTCAGCTTCTTCAAGATACCACAACAGGTCGTCGACGACTTCTTCGCCACCTTGGCGGAAATGAACTACTACGATGACAACAAGGACACCATACGGGACCTCTTCAACAAGTTTTTCCCGGGGCGCACCGATGTCTGGCGGTTTCTTCTGGAGCCGATAACCTATGCCAACGGTTCCGGCCTGGACGAACCCGCCATCGCATACGGAATCGTCTTCGGAAACTTCATGAGCCAGGGCGTCTATACGTTCCAAGGCGGCACGGACCTGATGATCAAGATGATGGGCGACCGGCTCAGGGAAAACGGAGTCGAGATCAAGACCTCCTCCAAGGTTGAGAAGATTCTGGTTGAGGACGGCAAGGTCAGAGGCGCCATGATCAACGGTCGAGAGGTGCCATGCCGTGCCGTAGTTTTCAACGGCAACCTGAAACGCCTCGTCAAGGAACTCGTCGGCGAAGAGCATTTTCCTGCGGAATACCTATCAGGCTTCAAGCAGGTTCGCCTAAGCAATTCGTCCTGCCAGGTGTACCTTGGAATCAAGCCGGGCGAGAGCTTGCCGTACATCGGGGACTTGATCTTTTCGTCCGAGCATCCTGAATACGACACGGCGGCGCTATTGTCGCCCATGATCACAAGCCGTACATTTTCCGTTTACTATCCGGAGCTGCGCCCCGGCTCGAACAAGTACTCGATCGTCGCCTCGATGAATGCCAACTACGACGACTGGCAGGGTTTGGATCGCGAAACGATACGACGTCGAAAGCAGGACTTGGTCGAGAATACGCTGGCGGTGCTGGAGCGAATGGTCCCCGGCATCCGCGAGAAAGTCGACTACATCGAGACATCCACCCCCCTCACCTTCGAACGCTACACCGGGCACGTCTGCGGCGCCACGTTCGGAACCAAGTTCGAGGGGCTGGACTACAGTACGACCATCCAAAACCAAGTGGCTGGTCTCTTCCACACAGGCTCCGTCGGAATCATCATGTCAGGATGGCTCGGAGCTGCCAACTACGGCGTCATCACCGCAAATGACGTTGACAAGTACATCAGGAAAGAATCGGCGGAATGAATCAAGCGGCTTCCGCCAGCACAAACGCTTGCAAGGGGAACAATCACGATGGCAGATAAGGAAAAGTTACATTCTCTTATGTTGGGTTCGCTCAAGATCGATTTTGTCTGGTGCCGACCGGGCAACTTCCTCATGGGATGTTCGGAGGACGAGGAAGGCGATTCCGAGGATGCACCGCTCCATCAGGTGACGATTACAAAGGGCTATTGGCTCGCCACATGCCAAGTCACGCAGGCACAGTACGACACGATCGCAGAATTGGCGGGAAACCCATTGAAGCCCTCCAAGTTCGACGGCGAGAACAAGCCCGTCGAGCGAGTCACCTGGGTCGAGGCGATGAAATGGTGCGAGGCATTGAACGAACGCGAAAAGCAGGAAGGACGGCTCCCCGAAGGCTTCGAATACAGGCTCCCGACAGAAGCCGAGTGGGAATATGCCTGCAGGGCCGGAACAACAACCGCGCTCAACAACGGAAAAACCCTGACTAGCGCTGACGGAGAATGCCCCAACCTGGACGAAGTCGCATGGTATGACAAGAATTCAGACAAGGAAACCCATGACGTCGGCACCAAGAAGCCTAACAACTGGGGACTCTACGACATGCACGGCAACGTGGAGGAATGGTGCCGGGACTGGTACGGGGAATACCCCCTTGACCATGCGATCGATCCTACGGGACCCGACTATGGAAGATACCATGTCTGCAGAGGCGGCAACATGGGAGGAATGGCGCTGGGATGCAGCGCATCCGCAAGAAAAGGCGGAAACCCAAACAACCGCCGATGCTACAGGGGATTCAGATTGGCGATGGGGCCGATCATCGATACCCCAATCCTGCAGCAGGATCCAAGGGCGCGAAAGGCGGAAGGCGACAATGTATGCAGCGACAGGCCAACGCAGGAGGAATTGCTCCAGTCGCGAATGCAACTCGAGGAAGAGCTGGGCGTCGCCGCCGAATACGAGGATATCGTCAAGGCAAAGGCGACTGTTGCCGGCTCCAGGAATTTCACGCTCGAGGAACCAAGCATCAGGATGCTCTGGTGCCCTCCCGGATCCTTTGACATGGGGTCCCCGGAGGACGAATCCGGTCGCAACACCGACGAGGTATTGCACAAGGTCACATTCTCCAAGGGCTTCTGGCTGGGAATGTATCCGATTACCCAGGAGGAGTATTCGTTGATCGCCGATTGCGCGGGCTTGCGCGCTCGTCCTGCGACATTCGGCGGCTTGCGCCGTCCCGTTGAATCGGTTGATTGGCTGTCCGTCGAGCGCTGGTGCAAGGAATTGACGTTGCTGGAAATGATTGCGGGTCGCTTGCCTGACGGCTACGAATATCGCCTTCCCACGGAAGCCGAATGGGAATACGCATGCCGTGCGGGAAGCACGACTCCGTTCAACGTCCAGACGGAAGAGACGGTTTCCGGCGAGGAAAGCAGGACGATTTTCGAGACTGCAGCCTGGTACAAGTACAATTCAGGCTATAAGACCCATCCCGTCGGCGAACGCCTTGCCAATGCCTGGGGCTTCTGCGACATGCATGGCAATGTCCGCGAATGGTGCTGGGATTGGCACGCGCCTCTGACCTCTGACGACGCAACAGACCCCAAGGGGCCAGAAGCAGGGACGCTCAAGGTCACCAGGGGCGGTTGCTACGGTGATTTCGCCAGGCACTGCCGGTCTGCCCATCGTGGCTATGCCGACCCCGTCAGCTGCAAGGCAAACCTTGGTTTCCGCGTCGCCTTGGCTCCTATCCTCCATTGATCCCATCTATGTTTCCTGAATACAGCCATTGCCAGCTTTGCCCAAGACGATGCGGAGCCAATCGCCTGCAAGGTCAATTGGGGGTATGCGGCGAATCCGCCCAGTGCAGGATCGCCTCCATAACCCCGCACTTCGGCGAAGAGCCTTGCCTGTCAGGTACCAATGGCTCAGGCACGATCTTCTTCTCGGGCTGTTCTTGCGGATGCCTTTTCTGCCAAAACTTCCAAATCTCCCATGAGCATCAAGGCGACTTGGTCACGCAGGACGAGCTGCTTTACCGGGTCATCCAGCTCTGCAAGAAAGGCGTCCACAACCTCAATTTCGTCACGCCGGACCATTGGTGGCCACACATCAGGTTCATCTGCAACGAAATCCGAAAAGCGAACCTCGATATCCCATTCGTATGGAATACTTCGGGCTACTCGAGCCTGGAACAACTTCGGGAACAAACGCAACTGATTGACATTTTCCTGCCTGACTTCAAATTCTCGGATCCGGCTCTGGCTCGCCGGTGCATGGGAGACTCGGACTACCCGAAAATCGCCCGCGACGCGATCCGCCTGATGGCGGACAAGGTCGGATTCCTCCGCCCATGGGATACGACCGGCGACATGACCGCAACACACGGGATGATGGTCAGGCACCTGGTACTCCCCGGCTTCGTCCAAAACTCCCTGCAAATCCTGGATTGGCTGGCGGAAGATTTCGGCGATGCCGTACCCATTTCCTTGATGAGTCAATTCACCCCCGTCCCGGAATGTTCACGCCAATCCTTCCTTGACAGGACATTGGCCCACGACGAGTACAAACAGGTCTGCCAACGAGTCGGCGAACTCGGCTTCAGGCGCGTCTATATCCAAGACCTGGGTGGCGACAGCGACTTCATGCCGGACTTCAATGAAAACCAACCCTTCCCTGGAAACCTGAAACACTAACCACACGCATAGGAAGGCAACCATGAAACATCCAATGACTACATTGCTGATTTGCCTCGCCATCGCAAATCTCGCAGGAGCAGCCTCCCTCGACGAAAAAGGATTCATCCTGGATTGGCTCCTCTCCGGACCCTATCCCAGCTACGTGGTAGACGGCAAGCCCAGGGGACTTGACGAAGACTTGCTACCTGGCGGCGAAATCAACGCAAACCCCACAGAAAACCAAAAGGCAACGGCGACATTCAAGGCAGACAAGGCACGGCTGATCGCAGGAATCGGGTCAACAAACGAATGGGGATTCAAGGAAGACAAAACCTTCGATGCAACGTGGAAAGTCCACTCCTTCAAAAAGAACATCATCGAACTCGACCAATTCGCCCAGCCGATTGACGACCACTTCGTCGTCTATGCAATCACATGGATCGAAGCGCAAAAAGACCAGGACGTCAAGGTAAGAGTCGGAAGCGACGACGACCACAAGATATGGCTGAACGGACAGCTCCTGGGACGAGTCAATAGCTCCCAAGGCATCGTGCCCGACAACTTCATCTACGACGCCAAGCTCCAGCATGGGGTCAACAAGCTCCTGCTCAAGGTTGTGGACCGCACGCATGGTTGCGGATTCTGCGTCGCCATCACCGACAGGGACGGCAAACCTTGCCAAGACATCACCATCCACCCGCAAAATCCGCTGGCGAAGCATGATGCACAAGCCTACAACAACGGATACTCGGCGCAGTTCAACTGGCAGAAGACACCGCTCTTCACTACTGGCGAGAACACACTGAAAATCAAGGTCTTCAACCAGGACAACCCCAGCTTCAAGATCCGCTTCAACGCCAGCGAAAAGCAGGCGCAATCGGGACAAGAACTGGAATTCCCCGTTGACCTGAAACTGGGGAAACAGACAATCCAGGCGCAAGTGCTCGAAGGTGAAAACCTAGCCGCCGTCCTGCAAATCCCAGTCGTCGCCTACTCCGAGGAACAACTCCAAAAGGAAAACAAAGAGCTCCAAAGGCAAATCGACGCCCTGGACAAGCAACTTCCGCAACTCAAGAAAGACTTGGACAAGGCGAAAAAACGCTCCGCCGAGGCCAAGAAAGCACTGCTCGAGGCATTCAAGGAAAGAGAACGCAAGTACAGGACAATCAGGGCGAAAGCTACTAAAAACGCAAACAAGTCCATAGATGAACCGATGCCCAAGCGAACCACCAAGCGGAAAAAAATCTGCATCAATGGATCCTGGCAAATCAGCTTCGACAAGAAAGAGTGGTTCGAAACGCACTTGCCGCAAATTTTCAAGAACGATTGGCACCGCATCCACATGTACCCGCTTTACCTCGTCAAGAAAGGCGAAATCTATGGGCCGGTCGCATCGCTCAAAGGATGGGAAGACTTCACATTCAACCCAATCTTCACAAAATCACCGCTCTGGTTCAAGAAAACAATCCAACTCAAAAGCGGGGAAACAACCGATTTCATCTGCGAGAACATTGACGGGAAAGCCGAATTCTTCCTTAACGGAAACCCAATCGGCGACTACTACGGCCATATCGGCATCGTGCGGATCCCCCTGGTCAACCAAAAGGATGGCGACAATCTCCTGGAAATCAAAGTCACACGCCTCGAACCCCACGAGTTCGGCCCCAACAGAGTCTGGGGACTGAGAGGCAACATCTTCCTGGAAACAAAGGCGCCGCTTCATGTCGCAGACGTATGGGTCAAAACATCCTGGCGAAACGCAACCGTCAGCGTGCAAACGGAAATCCAAAACAGATCCAATGAAACCAAGCATGCGAAAATCACCCAGTACATCGCCGAAAATGGACGCATCAGACTCAGATTGCCAGAGCAATCCGTGGAAATCAACCCGGGCAAAACCGCCACGGTCAAGACGGATACGACCTGGGCAAACCCAAAATGCTGGGGTATCGGAGGCAAGTACGCTGGTCCTAATCTCTATGAACTGATTACAGAACTCGACGACGACAGGCATTCGCAAACCTTCGGCTTCAGGGAATTCTGGATCCATTCAACTGATTTCTATCTCAATGGAAAACGAATCGTCCTCCAAGGAGACGTGGGTGCATGCCAGGCAAGCAACATCAAAATGGCCGAAGTCGTATGGCCGCTCTTCAGATACGACGGAATCAATACGATCAGGATACACGACAACGATTCATGGGATCCGCAAGTCGCAAAGCTCGCAGACAGGACCGGCATGCTCTACTACGCCCAAATGTATCCGAAACTCCATGACGGAAAGGCAACGCCACAGGACTTCATCCCCTACGAACAATGGTTCGAAAACAAATGGCATGCATTCAACCTCAAGCAGTATGATGCCTGGTTCAAAATGCTAAGAAACAACCCATCTGTCGTCATCTGGTCAACGGACAATGAAATCTTGACCCAGGCATGGGATACAACAGACAAGGTGGACTACAATGTGAGGAACGACAGGCTGGGCGCATTCTACGGAAAGTATGTCAAGTCGTTGGACAGCGACCTGGTCATGACCCGGGACGGTGACGTCGGGACATGGAACCGAAACGCGCGGTGGTACGAAGACCCGCCATGCGATACCGCAAACTACCATTATCCCGACTTCAATGTCGCAAACTGGGTCGTCAATTGGCAAAAAGTCTACGAATACCGCCCGGTGATCTACGGCGAAACCCTCTACTACTCATACGGCGCCTGGGACAATTGGATCGGTCCAATCCCCTCGCAAGTCGAAAAGAAAGCACGCCGAGTCGCGGAAATCGCAAAAATCTACAGGGAACTCCGAATCCCAGGAATCATCTACATGGGCTTGGGAAGCGATGGGTTCTGCGGCTGGGACGACACCGGCAAGGGAAGCCCATGGGGAATCACACGGAAAATGACCGAGGAATACGACAAGGACAAGACCCTGCCTCCAGGATTGAAAGCCGACCAGTACCCGCGATACAGGATCAAATGGCCCGCACACTCGGGATTGGGATACAGGCAACTCTCGCACTACATCCATCCCAAGTCAAATGGCGCGCAGTACAACTGGTTTGACAGCTCAACCCCAAGCCACGTCCGAAACGCGGTCAATGACGCCTATCGAGACAACCTGATCCCCCAACCGCAGCTTGTAAACGGCGCTGACGCAGAGTGCATCGTCAAGGCCTTGCCGAATACTCCAGTCTGGGCAACAACGCAAACAGGAGAGCAAATCGGAGTCCTTGCGGACAACCAAGGGCTGGCTTGGTTCAAGCTCGATCGACCGGACACCTACGTTTTCACCACAAAAGACAAAGACGGAAAAGAGATCTCAGCCAAGGCCAAGCTGAAAAGCAGGAAAAAATACGCCGCCAAACCAGGATTCGAACAAATCCAAGAACTCAGCCTCGTCAAGTAAAAGCCAGGAGAACAAACGATGAAATACGCTCTCGCAATCATAATCGCATCCCTGGTCCTCGTAGCCAATGCCGATGATATCGTCAAGAAAAACCAAATGCTCAAGGACAACCTGGAGCAAAGGCAAAAACAAGCCTCAGAACTCCAAGAGCAAATCCAAGCCAACAACCTGCAGGCTGACGTGATCAACGAAGCCGCAAAGCGAACCATCGATGACAACCCAAAACCAGTCGAAGATACAACGACGAAAACACTCTTCATGAAACTCTTCGAAGACAACCCGATTCACCTAAAACGAGTCGAGGGAGACAAGCCAAAGCAGGCGATGTTCGAAAAATGGATCGAACTCAAGCCAGGAGCAACCTATGAATTCAATGCAACCATAAAAGCCGAAAACGTAACAGGAACCAAAATCAAATTCGGCCTGATGGTCCCGCTCAATACAGGAAAAACAGATTGGCCCGACGCAAGCGTCGGAGACAAAACATTTGACTGGAGCCATGCGACCTTCACATACAAAGTCCCCTTCACAAGCAAGGGAACACTGTTGATGTGCGGAATCTACGCAGGAAAACCCGACATCGTCGGCGAAACCTGGTTCAAAAACCTGACCATACATGAAATCAAGTGACAGAATGACGAAACTCGCCATCCTATTCGACCTGGACGGAACATTGACCGACTCCAAGCCGGGAATCACGAAATCCATCGCCTACGCCCTGGAACAAATGGGCGTGCGCGGCGTCAAAGCAGATTCCCTTGGCTGGTGCGTCGGTCCACCACTGATAGTGAGCCTTGCAAAAATCCTTGAAGCCGAGGACGACAAGCCTGAAAAAGCACTCCATCTCTTCAAAGATTACTACTCGGCGGGAGCGATGTTTGACAACCGTGTCTTCGAAGGCGTCCTGCCGTTGTTGGATACCCTGAAAAACGAAGGCAAGCGCCTATTTGTGGTCACGGCAAAACCCTATTGCCATGCCATCCCGATTCTGGAGCATTTCGGCCTGAAGACGTATTTCGAGGGCATTGTAGCCCCCGAGCGCGTCGGCGATTCCGAGGAAAAGGCTTCTTTAATCGCCAAGGCAATTGAGCAACATCGCCTTGATCCTAACGCCTGCATTTTCGTGGGCGACCGGGATTGCGACATCATCGGGGCAAACATCAACAACATCAAGTCCATTGCCGTACTCTACGGATACGCAACAAAAGAGGAACTCATCAACGCAAAACCAACCTTTTTCGCAGAATCACCACAGCAGATTGCAACGATCATCCGCAAACTCGAACCCAAAAACAAACAAAACAAGGAAAAACAATGAAAAACATCTCAATCATGTTCTCCGGACAAGGCGCACAGGCACCTGGAATGGGCAAAGACCTCTACGAAGCTTCAAAAGCAGCGAAGGACATCTTCGACAAGGCTAACGACATTCTCGGTTATGACCTTGCCAACCTTTGCTTCACCGGAACAGCCGAAGACCTGACCGCTTGCGCTACCTGCCAACCAGCTATCTTCACGATGTCGCAGGCGTGCCTTGCCGCCCTTAACGAAGCACTTGAGGGCAAGCTGAACCCCGTCGCCGTTGCAGGACTCTCCCTGGGCGAGTATTCCGGCCTCGTCGCAGCCAATGTCCTTTCCTTCCAGGACGCCCTCAAGCTCGTGGCGCTGAGAGGCAAACTGATGGACCAAGCCTGCCACAATACGCAAGGCGCCATGTCAGCCGTGCTGGGTGCGGAAATCGATGTCGTCCAAGAAGCATGCAAACAGGCCGATGTCGACATTGCCAACCTGAATTGCCCTGGCCAAATCGTCATCTCTGGCGCGGCGGACAAGATTGCCCGCGCCAACGAGATTTTGGGCGCCAAGGGACTCCGAGTCGTCGCGCTCCAGGTCGCCGGCGCCTACCACTCCAGATTGATGCAAGAAGCCGCCAATCAATTCACCACCGAACTCAGCAAGTACGATTTCAAGCAACCCACCAGGAAATTCGCCCAGAACTTCACAGGCGAATTCGTGGAATCTGCCCAGGACATCCCTGGCAATCTAGCGAAGCAGATCTGCGGCTCGGTCCGCTGGGAATCCTGCTTGAGGAACCTGATGGCAAACTCCGAGCTGCTCATCGAATGCGGTCCTGGCAGCGTGTTGTGCGGATTCGTCAAGAGGACAGACAAAAACGCAAAGGCATTGCCGGTCAACTCGTTCCAAGCCGTTCAGGACGCCGCAAAGGCAATCCTCGAATAACAAAGACCGAAAAATCACAGGTCAATTTTGGCACGAATGCTTGAAACTATCTGGACCATACGGTATCTTTCATCAATCCAAATGAAATTCCGAATGGACAGTAAAGCACAACGTCACACTCAGCAAAAAGGAGTCCAAGCGCTATGAAAGTAATTGTCATTATGGCTGGCGGAGCAGGAGAACGATTCTGGCCTCTTTCGCGACACGACCAGCCCAAGCAACTGCTGAAACTCACAGGCAGCGGACAATCCCTCCTGGAGGAAGCCGTTGAACGCTCAATGGCAATCGTGCCTCCCGCGAACATCTATATCGCAACAGGAAAGAACCTGCAAAAGGCAATCCAAGACGCAGACCTGGGAATTCCAAATGACAACATCATCGCAGAACCCAGCAAGCGAAATACATCGGGATGCCTGATCTTCGCAGCGGCGACAATCCTCGCGCGATATAACCTCTCGCCCGAAGAATTGACCATGGGAGTGCTGACCGCCGACCATAGGATCCCGGATACAACCCCCTTCGTCAATACGGTCGAAGCCGCGCTCGCAGCAGCAGAAAAATACAATGCGCTCGTGACAATCGGAATACAACCCGTCAGGCCAGAAACAGGGTACGGATATATCGAAATCGCAGAAGACAATCAAATCCTCGACGAGGAGCAAAACCCTTGCTACAAAGTCGCTTCCTTCAGGGAAAAACCAAACGCACAAGATGCTGAAAAATACATCGCGTCAAGCAGATTCCTCTGGAACTCGGGAATGTTCTTCTGGAGATTGTCAACGTTCCAGAACGAATTCGGAAGGGCAAACCCAGTGATGGCGCAAACCCTCGAAGACTTGACAGATGCCCTGATGGACCAAAACCCGGAAAGGGCAGCGCAAATCTTCAAGGCGCTCCCCAACATCTCCATCGACTACGCACTGATGGAAAAAGCAGCGCATGTGATGGTCATTCCCGGCAAGTTCGTCTGGGACGACCTCGGCTCATGGGATGTGCTTGACAGGACGATTCCACGTGACAACAGCGGCAACGTACAGGTCGGCGAGCCAATCCTCATCGATTGCCAGAACTGCATCGTCTACAATGCGTCGGGGCAGAAGCAAATCGCCGTCGGCGCCGTCGGCCTCAAGGACATGATCGTCGTCGTCTCCAACGATTCGTTGCTGATCATTCCGAAGAATCGTGCCCAGGAAGTCCGCAAGGTCGTCGTCGCCCTGCGCGACAAGGACGCAGAACAGATTTGATGGATTGGATGCCATGAACATCACTACCCTGGGCACCAGCCACGGCGACCCTACGCTGGAACATTTCTGCACGTCGACGCTTCTGGAGACTCAAGGACGATACTACCTGATTGACGCAGGGGAGCCAGCCAACGCTCTTCTGGTCAGGCAGGGCTTGCGTTCCGCGCAACTGTCCGCGATCTTCATCACCCACATGCACATCGACCATACGGGAAGTCTGCCCGTCGTCTGCGAGCAGGCGGACAAGTACAGGCGCAATTTTCCCGAACTATTCCTCACGGTTTGCCTTCCCGAGCAAGAAGCGATCGAACCACTCCATGCCTGGCGACGCGCCAACCACAATCGATTCAACAATCCAAGCAACGTCTTCAGGCATTACGACCAGGACAATGGATACCAGGACGAAGCCCTGGCGATGACAGCCGTCAGGACGAGGCACCTCAACATCAAGGACGAGCCAAACGCCGCATCTTACGCAATCAAGATCGCAGCCGAAGGCAAAAACGTCCTCTTCACTGGCGACCTGGCAAAGGATTTCGGGGATTTCCCTCTCGAGCAAGCACAACATTGCGACCTGGTCTTCTCCGAAATCACACACTATCCCCTGGAAATGGCGATTCCCACACTCGAAAAGCTCAACTGCGGGAAACTCGTCTTCTACCATATACACAATCCGTGGCAGACTGAAGAAGGGCGAAACAAGGCCCTGCAAGCCTGCAGCCACCTGCCCTACCCCGTCGAATTCGCCTTCGATGGATACAAAACTAGCATCTGAGCCGAAAACTTAAAACGCCATGAAACTGTTCTCCACACTCCTGCTCCTGGGACTTTCAGCCGCAACCGTCCGTTCAGATGTCAAACTACCGGCATTTTTTGCCGACGACATGGTGATCCAGCGCAACAAGCCGATCCCGATTTACGGGACTGCCAAGCCTGGAACCACCGTCACCGTCGCCTTCGCCGATCAAACTGCCACTGGCGTTTCTGACCAGACAGGCAACTGGAAAGTCACGCTTGCCCCGTTGCCTGCCTCCAACGAACCACGCGAGATGACCGTCACCGGCAAGGCAAAGCAACTTGTCCTCAAAAACATCCTGGTGGGCGATATCTGGCTGGCGTCTGGACAATCCAACATGGCCATGCAAGTCCATGAGGTCTTCAACGCCAAGCAGGAACTGGAAGACGCCAACTACCCGAACATCAGATTCTTCCAGGTCAAGCTAGGAATCTCTTCAACACCCCAAACCAAGGCAAATGGCTCCTGGAAAACCTGCACGCCGACCAATGCCAGGAACTTCTCTGCGGCGGCTTACTTCTTCGCACGAGAAATCGCACCTAAATACAATATCCCAATCGGCATCATCAACTCATCAGTCGGATCCTCAGCCGCAGAAAGCTGGGTTCCAATGGATGTCCTCAGAGCCAATCCTGATTTCCCACAGCCACTGCCGCAACTCAAGCCGGAGGAATACCCCGACCTTAAAACGTACAATGAAGTGCGAATGAAAAACTACAATGATGGAATCTACAAAGACCCAGGCATCAAGCCAGAATGCCTGGAATGGGCTAAGCCGGACTTCGACGACTCCGACTGGAAAACAATGGAAGTCCCTGCCTCCATCAAGCAACGAGGAGTCAATATCGACGGCACAGTATGGTTCCGGGCAACCGCAGACCTCCCAAAGGAATGTGCCGGCAAGCAAGGTTCTCTCAACCTTAGCTTCGTTCAGCAACGTTCCATCGCCTATGTAAATGGAGTTGAATTGGGACGCAAGAGCAATGACGGACGCGACTGGGTTCCCCACAACTACACAATCCCCAAGGGCATCCTCAAGGAAGGCGCCAATACCATCGCCGTCAGGATCACCGTCGAAATCGGACACGGCGGATTCTATCCTCCGTACCCAAGGCCGCTCACCCTTGCCTGCGGCAAGCACCACGTCCTGCTCCCAAAGACATGGAAATACCAAGTCGAAGCCGGAAGACAACCACAAAAACTTGAGAGGGAACTCCCAAATTGCTACGGTCTCCCAGGCGGACACTTCAATGACATGATCAATCCCTACATCCAATCTCCACTCGCAGGATTCCTATGGTACCAAGGCGAATCAAATGCTGGACGTTGCGCACAACATGACAAGCTGTTCCCGGCACTGATTAACTCATGGAGAAAACTCTGGAACGACGACACATTACCATTCTACTTCGTCCAGCTGCCCAACTACCAAAATCGCCAAGCCGCAGCAAACGAACACGGAGGATGGGCGCTCTTCAGGGAATCCCAGGAAAAAACACTTGCAAACGTACCGAACACAGGAATGGCTATCACCATCGATATCGGAGAACATAACAACGTCCACCCGCGAAACAAGCAGGATGTCGGAAAACGACTCGCACTATGGGCGATAAGAGATATCTACGGTGACAAAAACATACCCGTCTGCGGACTAATCTTCAAAAACGCTACCGTCGAAGGCAATAAAATCAGAGTCAGTTTCAATTACGCCTACGAAGGACTCAAATGCGACGACGATCAAATCAAAGGATTCGCGATCGCAGCTGAAGACAGAAAATTCGTTTGGGCAAATGCCAAGATCGATGGACTAGACGTCATCGTGTGGGCAGATGAAATCCAACAACCCAAATTCGTCCGGTACGCCTGGGCAAACAACCCGGAATGCAACCTCAAGAACTCGGCAAACCTGCCGGCAGGATCGTTCAGGACAGACAAGTAAGCCCACCTAATCAAACAACCTAGCTGTTTGACGGACAGGCCAGATACGATCACCCCGGGTGCCCGTACCTAAAACCGTCTTGCTCTACAGCGGGGCAAATTTGCCCGCCCTGCCCTGCCCGGCCCGGCCAACTGGGGAAGCGCCACGTTTAGCCGCTTGAGCGGCGACATCCCTTGAGCACGAGCACCCCGGGTGCCCGTACCTAAGACGTCTTGTTCTGTGGCAGGGCAGATTTATCTGCCCTGTATAACCCCGTCCGACCTCGTCCGACAAAGTCTAAAAAAACGCCATGCAACTCATTGGTGTCATGGCGCTACTGCTTTTTTAGGATCCCCGCTACGATGTCCCCCAAAAAATCGTTTCGTCAAGTTGATCAACCTTAGAAAACCTTGACCACTTCAATTTCAAAGGTCAGTTTCTTGCCTGCATGAGGATGGTTGAAATCAACTAGCGCGACTCCATTGTTGACCTCGACCACGACGCCGTAGTAGATGTCGTCCTCGCCAACGTCATCGTCATCCACGTCATCGTCAGCAAACAGGATTTCGACTTCCAAGCCCACGGCTGGCGGCTCGTCCAACTGCCACTTTTCAGGGGGGATTTCCTCAACATTGTCGTCATCGTAAAAGCCGAATGCGTCTTCCGGCTCCAGCGTAAAGGTCTTCTTGTCGCCCGCCTTCATTCCAATCAGCTGCGCTTCGATGGCTTCCAGGACATCTTGCTTCCCGATAGTGACTTCGGGAGCCTGCGGATCGTCAAACGTAGATTCCAACTCCACGCCATTTTCATCAAGGCAACGATAATGCATGAGCAATTTGCTTTTCTTGCCGACAACGCGCTCCTGGCGAAACTCGTTCTTCTTTGTCATTGTTCTTCTCCCGATGATCTTCTTCAACCAAAAGGGGCCTGCACAAGCACATACCTTGCACAGACCCCAGAATCTCATCGACTTGTCACGCGGAACTGGCTTCACGACCAGCCCAGTGACAACCGATGATTTATTTCACTTCTTCGCCAACCTGCCAGCGGATGAAACGCTTGACAACCAGCTTCGGGGCGACCTTGGCAAGCGTGGTCTTCTCGTCGTCGATCCAGGGCTGTTCCATCAAGCAGACTTGGGTGTAGAACTTGTTAATTTTGCCTCTCAAGATGCCTTCCAGAATCTTTTCGGGCTTGCCGGCCAGCTCAGGCTGCGAGGCTGCGATTTCGCGTTCCTTGGCAATCACATCTGCTGGAACATCGGCGGAGGTGATGTAGGCAGGAGCATTGGCGGTCAAGTGCAAGCACAGATTCATCGCCAATTCGGGGGTGTATTCGCCTTCGATGTCAACCATGACGCCGTAGAATGGTCCACCCTGGTGGTGCTTGTAGGTCTCGATCATGCCGTTGGTCTTCCAGCGGATGGCGCGGCGAATCTGCATGTTTTCGCCCAACTTGCCAACCAAAAGCTTGACCTCTTCACCAAACTTTTCATTCAACTGGGCGCTGATGTCACCATCAATGTCACCCAAATCCATGGCGCCGCGAGCAATCTTCTTGCTCAATGCCTGGAAATCATCCGTGCGGGCGACAAAGTCGGTCTCGCAAAGGAACTCAACGGCAACGCCTACGTTGCCGTCGATCAAGGTCTCGAACAGACCGTCGCTGGCGGAACGACCAGCCTTCTTGTCAGCCTTCGCAATACCTGCCTTGCGAAGGAATTCCATTGCGGCGGCCATATCGCCATTGGCGGCAACCAGGGCCTTCTTGCAATCCATCATGCCAACGCCAGTCTTCTGGCGGAGTTCGTTCACTTGTGATGCGGTAATCGCCATCTGTATATCTCCTGTATTCGTGTTGTGCGAATTAAATTTATTTGTCCTCGGCTGCTGGAGCGGCTTCGTCCTTGTCCAGTTCGGGGGCGGCAGCGGGAGCCTCGGCAAGCTTGCGCCTGCTCTCGTTCAGGCCATCCTCGATGGAGGTGGCCAACGTGTCAATCAAAACCTTGATTGAACGAAGGGCATCGTCATTGCCCGGAATCACGTAGTCAACATGGTCGGGATTGCAGTTGGAGTCGACGATTGCGACAACCGGGATGCCAAGACGATGGGCTTCGGCAACAGCGATGTGCTCGCGGGCAATGTCAACAACGACCAATGCATCAGGCAGTTTCGTCAAGCCAGCAATACCACCCAATGTGGCCTGCAACTTTTCCAATTCGCGACGAAGTCCGGCAACTTCCTTCTTGGGAAGGTCGTCAAGGCTGCCATCGGCTTCCTTCTTCTGGAGGTCCTTCATGAACTTGACGCGGCTCAAAACAACCTGCTGGTTCGTCAAGGTACCGCCAAGCCAACGGTCGCACATGTAGGGCATGTTCAGGCGTTCGGCAACCTCGCGAACACATTCCTGAGCCTGACGCTTTGCGCCAACAAACAGGATCGTGCCGCCCTTGGCCGCGACGTCGTACAAGAAATCGCAAGCATCAGCCAACTGGTGCATCGTGATCTTCAGATCAAAAATCGTGATGCCATTGCGGGTGCCGTAGATGTACGGCTTCATTTTCGGATTCCAGCGCCTTGTCCTGTGCCCAAAATGCACGCCGGCATCCAGCAGATCGATGATCGTCGTCTTTTTCACTTCCGTCTTCCTTCTTCGTTTGTGAACGCTTTTACACCGCCGGCACAATTCCATCATAGGAACCGCTTCCCTAAACCTAAGCTGGCGAAACGCCCGTATAATTTGTTGGTAACCCTAAAGCCGCGGGAAAAACGGCCACCGACCCAAACAAAAGGACCGAAATCAGGCAAAAAATATAATGTATATCGTCAAATACATTCTGCCAACTGAAAATGATGTTTTTTCCATAAGAAATACATGCTTTGTTCTTCACGACAAAAAAAACACAAAACACAACCCAACGATCCATAGTCCCAAACCCAATAGGTCACATGTTTCCCAGTGGATTTTCAATGCAGATGCACTACATTCGGACAATGCCGACTTTCAACATCCCACCAACTTTCCACTGCTCACAATGATGCGAACAGCCATTCTTGCAATTGTTCTGACCCTAGCCAGCTGGGCTCAAATCCCCGAGATGAAAACGATTGGCGATCCCTGCAATCCAGGCATTGTCGTGCCTTTCGGAGGCTTCGGGAAAGACGAAGCCTTCCCGAGAGGACAGGTTGACTACACCTATCGCATCGGCGTCACCGAAGTCACCTACAGCCAGTATTGCCAGTTCCTCAACGACAGCACCGAGCAGGTCAAGTCATTCGCCTTCAATCCGAAGATGAAGTTGACCAGGCAAGGCGACGGCACCTTCAAGGTCGAGCCGGGCTGGGAAAACCGTCCTGCAGCCTTCGTCTCCAGAATCGCCGCCGCCGAGTATTGCAACTGGCTGTCAAAGGCAACAGTCTATGCCTTCAATACCTGGGAAAGACCCGATGGCAAAACCCACCGCCGAATTGAAGGATTCAAGGATCTAACCACGACAACGCAGCCAGTTCTCTACTACCTCCCGAACATGCACGAATTCCATAAGGCCGGATTCTACAACCCAAGGGACAAAACCTGGCGAACCATCATCAAAGACAACATGAACGAGCCGTCGCACTACGGACTGGAAAATGTCGCCGAAGGCGTCAGCGAATGGATGGAAAACACCAATGTCGAAGCAACATTCGCGCTCGGAGCCAACGACGTCTCGAACTCGGACGACGACTTCAACGCGATCACGCTGCACAACTCCGCAAATACCGAAGCAGGCGGAGACGAACAGCAATGCCACGACACGGGATTCAGAATAGCGGCAACGGCAAAAATCGCCGTCGCGCCCAAACTCAATGACGACGACAATCTCTTCACGGACGATTCGACGCAATTCGCACGACTGAGAATCAGGTCGCAAGCCCAAGAAGACAGCGTTCAGCTGCACATCGAAGTCAAAGACATACTCGGAAACACAGTCTCGACGCACCACACAACACAAAACCTGAAGCCAGGAGCGAACGACATGCCGATCGAGCTGCCGAAATACGACGGCTTCTTCACCTGCAACGTCCAACTCCAGGACGGAACCAGCCTCAAAATCCCATTCGTCGTCGCAAAAAATCCACTTCCCGCAATACCGAATGGCCACTTTGCGGTCGGACATCACTTGGATAGGCACGAACGCGGGTTTGCCAGGAAATCCTTTGACTTCAATCGATTCCACCAACTGGGAGCCACCTGGGTCAGAACGGGATCGTCACACGCGCCACAGCAACATGCCGCGATGTTCGAACGATTCCACAAAAACAACCTCAAGCTGCTCGTCATCCTCCCGCCGCCAAACAAGTTTCTTGACAGAATACCGCCTGAACAAGATATCGTCGACAAATGGCTCAAGATCGGAATCTCGCCCGAACATGCGTCCCTGGCTGAACGCCTGGCGCAAATCGTCAATGCGGGAAAGGAGCACGTTGATGCCTGGGAACTGGGCAATGAGCCGCACCATTGGCGTGGCTACACTGTTGGAGAATACGCAGACTACGCAAACGTGGCAAGGCTCGTCGTCAGGCATCTGGCGCCACATGCCAAGGTCGTGCTGGGCGACATCGGTTCCATCGCAAAACCGCTCCTGACAACCATGGGAGCCGCAAAACATGTCGACGCCCTCGCCGTCCATACCTATTGCAACTTCAACCCCAACTTTTGGGGCAACCTCGGCTGGATGCGGCGCATCAACGGAGTCAAGCGCGTCGCCGGTGTTGAGGACAAGCCGATTTGGCTCACCGAAATCAACATCTGCAACTATTCCGACAAGTTGCCGGTGCCCGTTGGCACCCTGGAACACTACCTGCAATACCAGGCGATCACCATCCCCAAGTGCCTGGCTGGGATGTTGGCGTACGGCGCATCGAAAGTCTTCGTCTACACGATGCAGGATCCGCCCGTCGATTCACGCGAAGAACCTTTCGGCCTTCTGGACAGGTACGGTTTGCCCAAGCCCGCCTTCGCGACGTACAGGCTTACCGCCGAACTCCTTGGCGACGCCACGTTCAAGGGATTCCTGAAAGGCTTCGGAACGGAGATCGGACAAATCTCGGCTTTCGCCTTCCAAGACTCAAAGCGCCAATCGATTGCGTTGCTCTGGCGAAACGACCAATACGCCTTTGGATCCTACAAATCGCCCTACAGCCAACTCTTCAAGCCAAAGCAACCCTTCCACATCAAGGGAAGCGGTTCCGCAATACTTGTGACACTGGACGGGAAACGAACCACGATCAACGACGACAAGGGCGTCTTCACCGTGCCCGTTGACGAAGCGCCTTGCTTCCTCATCGCAAGCAACCTGGACTTTGAATGGGTTGATGTCCCAATCCATCGACAGATCAACAAGGTTCCCGAAATCAACCTCCAGGTACAAATCCTTCCTGACGACACCAACGGAAGCTCAGCGATGATCCTCATGAACGGATACGACATTCCAGCGCTCCCCGGCGAGGAAAATACAATCCGGGTCCGTTGCAGAAACTTCGGCGATACACCACTTCAAGGAACCCTCGCGCTCGTCCCACCGGATACCTTCTCCGACCACGATTGGGCCATAACGCCAGAAGCCCATCGAGTCAACATCATCCCAGGAGGATTCGTCACCAAGCAATTCACCGTCATCCCCCATCAACATTTCAAGAAGAGCCAAGGACTGACCGTCAAGGCAATCCTCAAATGCGACAATGGACTCTCGGCAACAGACACCATCTGGGTAAAACCAATGAAAAACCTCCAGCTTGACCAATGGCATTCCCCGGCACGAGGCTGGAAGCTCAAGCAGGAAATGGACGGGGACAAGCTGATTATCTATTGCAACCCAAAGGAAGGGCACCACCCGTCAGCGCACTTCTTCTGGAAAATCCCCGGCGTCATCGCATACTCGCAACAAGACCTCAACAAGACACTAAAACTCGAACTCCAAGCGAGAACCCCGCTGAAAACTGTCGCACTGCTCGCAAAAGACGCAAACGGCGAGGAATTCTTGATTCACGATCACCTGCAACAGCCTCAACAACAGGCAACATTCGAATTCGACCTCAGGAGACTCGAAAAGCCCGATGCCTTCATCGCGTACGGAGGAGACAACAACAAGAAACTCGACTTCCCGCTGCGCTCACTGGGATACGTCATCTCCCCGGGAAAGCTTGATCCTACTTCAATCTATGTGGAAATCGTTGTCCTCAAGCACACCACCACGAAAAACAAAGACATTTCGCAATAAGACCTCATGCATGAACAATTCCAGGTGAAACTCCAAACCTCCACACTGCATCACCAGCCCAAAAGTCGTGCTCAGAAAGCATGTCACATGCTTCCCGAGTACGAAATCGACAATTTTTTGATTTGTTTTTTCGTCTAAAATGCGAAATTATTCAAACCAGGACGAATCGACTTCACGTCCAAGCAGGTAGAATTTCTTGTCCGGGAACCAGAGGATTCCCTTTCCGTCAACGATGGTGTACGAGGTGTAGAACGAATTTCCGCCCTTTCTCGGCGCGAAAAGCTTAGGTTCCTTGAAGCGGATTGGCTGTTCGCCATCGGGGTCAAAGGTTCCAGCGATAAGGAAGAGTGGTCCACGATGCTGGTAGGCTGTCTTTTCTTCGGGATTGAACGTATTGTGAACCAGCGCAAAGTAGGTTCCCGAAGCGGCCTCGTTGCCTTTCCAATCATAGATCGGGCACGGCGAACGGGGATGCTTGTACGGATTTCCAGCGGCGTCCTTCAGGGTCTTGACAGGATCCCAGGTCTTCCCGTTATCGCGGGATTGCGACCAGACTGGCGAACCAAGGCTGCTGCGAAGCAACGTGAAAAGCCGACCGTCAGGCAACTTCACGATTGCCGCCTCTTCGACGGCGGGCTCGTACTTCCCAGCCTGGCTGGGAGGCTGCAAAGCCGCACGATTCGTTGACAAATGAGTCAACTTGATGTCTTCAATATTGGGATTGTCGTCGATGTTCTCGAATTGGAGGAATTCGACCTTGCATCCAAACTTCTCGTCATACGGCGCCTTGCCATGGCGGGACAAACCGACGAAGAATTTCCCGTCTTGACCGAGCCTCAGCGGACGTTGCCAGTTGCACCACATGGGCGGGATCAGCGGATTGGGATTGTCAAGATCCATTCTTTCGTTCATCGGAACCATTTTCGGCGCCGACCAGGTTTCGCCTTCATCATCGGAGAATGCGCCGAACATTTGTCCGCAATGTGGTCCACGGGAGGTTGTCTGTTGATTCCAGAGACAGTACAGCCTGCCCGACTTTGCCAGCATAGGCTGTTGCCACGAGGCCAGCAGCCCGGGGTTCTTCTTGTTGGGCGAGCCTGCCAGGATGACGGGGTCGGTCCAGGTCTTGCCCTTGTCAAGGCTTTTAGAGAAGGCGATATGCTGATCGATGTCGGCTTCCCTGGAAGCTTGCGTCCAGAAAGCGAAGAGCGTCTCCGTTTCCTGCTTGTAGATGACCTGGAAGTGGTCGTTGTAGGTATCGCCTGGTTTTGCCGGATCTCTGAGATCGGCCGCAATGGGCTGCTTTGGAATGAAGACCAAGTAGTCGGGCTTGTTGACCAGGATGTCGAATATGTACCATTCCTTGTCGGTTCCCTTCAACGCTTCGAGCCTCGGGGACAGGTTTGGTGGCAAGTCAATGCCCTGGTTTTCCGGATCCATTCCTGCGATGATCGCCCATTTGCCCAGCTTGAACGATTCGCCGGCAGCCATTACCTTTTGCCAGACTCGCGTCCTATCCGCTTCAAGCTCGCCGTGTGGCTGGAACGCCTCGATGTCGTCACGCCGGACAAAACCCTTCGCTTTCAGGATCGACGCCATGGAAAGCGGCGATTCGTCATAGGGAGTCAGCACGGTCAACGAACCGCCAGCAATGACCTTGACCTCGAGTCCGCCCTCGATGTCAGCGACCAAATACGGCATTCCGACCAATTCTTGCGGAGGTTCGTTTAGCACATAGCCACGATTCGAGTACAACAACGCACCTTTGGCAATCTTTCCAACAAAGCAATTCAGGGGTTCGAGACGGGCAGGCTTCGCAAGTGTT
>Ga0123335_1001982_pt1 | contig 31725 bp, 19 predicted proteins | sample BiotimSIPDNA_2_FD_89707 | JGI IMG/M metagenome (GOLD analysis project Ga0123335, IMG submission 89707) | Anaerobic biogas reactor microbial communites from Washington, USA - Biogas_R2 time_0 SIP DNA | ecosystem: Engineered > Bioreactor > Anaerobic > Unclassified | place: Washington, USA... | reverse complement strand
ATGAGACACGAAATATTCACAAAAGATGAAATCGCACTAGTAAAGGCGAAACTCCCGGAAGTCATCCAACTCTTCAAGGACAATGTCAGGAAATTCTCACAGTACGACAAGCCGCTGTTGCTCGTTGGACCGCAATATCCCGGAATTTGGCTCGAGCACAACCAGGACAACATCTTCCTGGCAGACTACCTCCCCGAAGACGCCTGGTCGTCACAAACAGTGTTCGTCGACTTCCAACGGGAAGACGGACTGATTCCATTCGTCATCCCCTACAAGACAGGCGAGGGAACGTTCTTCAAAAGCGATGCCTGCTTCTGGCAAATCCAAAGCGTCTATCCCTTGTCGCAGTGCGCACTTGACATCGCGACCAAGACCAATCGGCCAGTCCAGGATCTGGAACCGATCTACAATGCCGTCGCCAAGTACGACGCCTGGCTGATGAAATACAGAAACGTCGCCAAGACAGGACTCGTCGAAATGTTCTGCGAATACGATACGGGTCATGACAACGATCCCAGAGTCACCGATGGCGGAATCCCACACTCATGCCCCGGCAACGACGCGGCAAACATGCCCGACCTTCCTTGCATGCCCATACAATCCGTCGACCTCTCGGCAATGCTGTACGGCTCAAGGGTCGCGATGGCAAAGATCGCAACGCTTCTGGGCAAGCATGACGAAGCCAAGAAATGGGAGCAAGCCGCAAAGGATATCCAGGCTAAAATCAACGAATTGCTCTACGACCCCGAAGACAATTTCTACTACGACCTGTCCCCGCAAGGCTTGAGGAAGTACAAGACCGAGCATATCACCAGGCTTTTCCTCAACAAGGTCTTGACCCAGGAGCAATTCGACTCCATCTACGACCAGTACTTCACTGTGCCAAGCAAGCATTTCAACCCCAACTACCCGATCCCCGCAGTGTCCGTCAACGATCCACACTTCGTCAAGGAATGCCCACACAACTCATGGGGATCAAACTCGCAAGCCAATACCGCCCTAAGGGCAATCCTCTGGATGGATTACTACAAGAGAGCCGGCGAGCTCGACGCACTCCTCGCAATCTGGCTCAAGGCCTTTATCAAAAACGACTTCAACTTCGCCCAGGAACTCCACCCGCACCTGGGAACCCCAGGCGGAGGACTCGGAAACTACTCGCCGTCCCTGATCATCTTCATCGAAGCCGCAAAACGACTCGGCTTCGCATAAAACCCCAAACCAACCACCGTCGCCTCGCGCTCTGAAACGAAGCCGAAAAATTTTTTATCACAATGGCGTACCCAGAAGGCATGTCACATGCATTTCGAGTACGAAATCGTGAAATTTTCGATGCTATTTCCGCGAGACGACAATGCAATGATTGTGTATAACTTGTCAACGATTGGAGTATAGTTTCGATGTGTTTCATTGAGTTGTTTGTGCCCGGTCGGATTTGTCTGTTCGGCGAGCATTCTGATTGGTCAGGCGGTTTTCGTCGCATGAATCCCGAATTGGGTTGCGGGGAAGTCGTGATTGCCGGCACTGAAGAAGGCTTGTATGCCCGTGCCCGCAAGTGCGATGATGGTTTTCGAATCGTCGGAACACGTTGCGATGGCGTTCGCAAGGAGGCGCTGTTTCCGATGGATGCCGAGGAGCTGCTTCAGGTGGCCAAACGAGGAGAATTTTTCAGCTATGCGGCTGGGGTCGCGAGGTATATGCTGACACAATATGGGGTCGGCGGATTGGAGCTGGACAATTACAAAACGAGCTTGCCGATCAAGAAGGGCTTGAGTTCATCGGCTGCCATTTGCGTATTGGTTGCCCGTGCGTTCAATCGCGTTTACGGGCTGAACTTGTCGATTCGCGATGAAATGGAAGCTGCCTACCAGGGCGAGCGGATGACCCCGTCCAAGTGCGGACGAATGGATCAGGGCTGCGCCTTTGGCTCAGGCGCATTGAGGATGACCTTTGACGGTGACACCCTGTCGACACAACCTGTTGCAGTGGGAAGTACGATTCATTTGCTGATCGCCGACCTGAAGGGCAAGAAGGACACTGTGAAGATCTTGTCTGACCTGACCCGTTGGTATCCTCGCACGGACGATCCCATCGGGCAGCATGTCCAGGCGTATTTAGGGGATGTGAACCGCGCCATTGTCTCCGAGGCGATTGCTTGCTTGGAGCGAGGCGATGCTGCCGGCTTGGGCGCCTTGATGACTCGCGCTCAAAAGGAGTTCGACCGACACCTTCAACCATCGTGTCCAGAGGAATTGACAGCTCCCAAACTGCATGCCGTGCTGAACGATCCTCGAGTTCGCGAATTGGCGTATGGCGGCAAGGGAATTGGATCCCAAGGCGATGGAAGCGTGCAACTGGTTGCGAAATCCGAAGCGGAACGCAATGAATTGGCAGCGTACCTGCGCGACCAGCTTGGCCTGGACTGCTTTACCTTGAATTTGCGTCCTTCAAAAAGCGTCAGGAAGGCATTGATCCCAGCTGCAGGCCTTGGAACACGCATGTTCCCCGCTACAAAAGTGGTCAAGAAAGAACTATTTCCCGTGGTGACTCCAGAGGGACGATGCAAGCCATTGATCCAAACAATTGTGGAAGAGGCATTTTCAGCAGGTACCGAGGAAATCGGAATCATCGTTCGCCCCGATGACGAACCGACGATTGCAGGATTGTTCTCCCCTGTTCCAGAAGAATACTTCAACCGCCTGCCCGATTGGGCTCAGGAGGAATGCCGAGAACTCCAGGGAATGGGACGACGAATCACATTCATTCACCAAACAGAACAATTGGGCTTTGGGCACGCCGTCTATCAAGCGCGTCAGTGGATTGGCAACGAACCTGTGCTTCTGATGCTTGGCGACCATATTTACAGCTCGAAGACCGAGGTCTCTTGCGCCAGGCAACTAGTCAACGCATTCGAGGCCGCAGGCGGCGAACTGGCGATAGTCTCGGTCTATCCCGCCCCGGGAAGCACGGTTCACCACTACGGAACCGTAGCCGGCGAGTGGACCGATGCCAATCGCAAGGTGCTCAAGTTGTCGCAATTTGCCGAGAAACCCAGCTTGGACTATGCTCGCAAGCACTTGGCGATGAAGGGGCTGATAGACGACGATCAATTCCTGTGCGTCTATGGACAATACATCCTCACACCTGAATTGTTCGACATCCTCGGAGACCAAATCGCACGCAACATCAGGCAGAAAAACGAATTCCAATTGACTACTGCCTTGGAGGAATTGCGGGCAAAACGCGGCATGCTAGCCCTGATGGTTGACGGATGGCACTACGACACCGGCCAGCCCAAGGAATATCTCGAAAGCCTACTGGCATACTCAAAAAAACAGTAGCTTTAGCGGCGACACAGCTTGAGTACGACCACCCCGGGTGCCCGTACCTAAAACCGCCGTCTTCTGCAGCAGGGCAAATTTACCCGGCCCGTCCGACCTTCCGTCCCAGAATCCCATATCCCAGTCCCATGGGTCACATGTGTCCCATAGGTCTCATTTGTCTCAGTCCCAGTCCCATCCCCCCCTCAAAAACAAGGCATGTCACATGCGTTTTGAGTACGAAACTGAAGATTTTTCGTTTCGGTTTCGGGATGTTTTTCGGTCGCTATCCCACCCCCAAAGTTGCTTTTACGGGCGTCGTGGAAATAATATCGCCCAAAGCTGGTTTTAGGTTGCAACTCCTATCATTTTAGAGTACATTACTTAATTAGCTTGTACCTAATTCCACAACCACTTCCAGAGGTAAAAAATGAGAACCCTTCCACTATTCCTGCTCCTTGCCGTAACCGTCTCAGCCCAACAAACCAAGGTCATCCCGCTCTTCGACGGCACACAGTCACTGAGGCTCTGGTCCAACCACAGAGATTCACAGAGACTCAACAGGGAATTCGAATCCGCCTCCCACGACTATGACGGAAAAGTCCTCAATTGGAAATTCGTCCCAAAGCCAGGAACGGCTTTCAACGACATTTTCCTGATGGTCCCCATCAAAAGACCCTTCACCAGCATCACATTCAAGGTGGATAATATCGGAGAGCCTTTCCTGATTTCCTCGAAAATTACCGACGGCATCAATGCCGAATGGTGCTTTGGTTCAAAAGAACTGATCATGGGAGAGCAAACCGTCACCGTGCAATGGGACGAATGGCAACACGCATCATGGTCAAATATCAAGGAAGGTCCCATGGTCTTCCCGACTAAATCCATCGCCGTTATCGCATTCGGTGTCAAAACAGGAAAGCTGCACGAAATCAACATCCAGGGAATCGATATCCAGGAATCGGTCGTCGACATCACTGACATCAGCGGCTTCCAGGCCCCAAATACAGCAAGGGCAGGATACGACTTGACTATCAACCCTTTCAAAGTCAAGCTCCAGCAAAAAATCAAGCCAACTGCAGTGACGGTCGCAATCCAGAAAAACAACACGACAGTCGCTTACGCTACCGCTGACTTCGAAAGCCAATTCGCAGATCAGTTCGACATCAACTGCAAGCCGATTCCACTGCAATGGATACTAAGAAAAGGTACCTATGACATCGAGGCCATCATCCTGGGCGAACTCGAAAATGGAATGAAAAACGTCACCGCAAGCAAAAAACTCGGAACTGTCGATATCATCGAGCACGAACCATTCCACCCTGAAACCTTCGCCGAAGTCAAAAACCACAACGGAACGCCAACGATCTTCATCAATGGAAAACCACACAACGGAATGGCCTACGCAGCGTACGGACCAAACTACAAGGTCTTCAAGGACTTCACATCCGTAAACGTCGACCTCTTTACAATCTGCGCAACCCCAACAGAATCAGGATACAATATCTCGCCGACAGCCTGGGTTGACGAAAATACATACGACTACACCCACCTTGACAAACGAGTCGAAATGGTCCTTGCCGCAAACCCGAAAGCATACATCTTCCCAAGGCTCTACGTACATGCACCAAGATGGTGGTCAAGCCAAAATCCCGACGAACTCGTCATCGCGGAAAAACCAGACGGCACAAGATACGTCTTTGACCACTTGGGCAAGCCAGCCCCTTCCTGGGCCTCGAAAAAGTGGCGCCAAGATACGATCAAGGGACTGCAGAAACTGATCGAACACGTCGAATCCTCGCCCTATGCAAACAACTTCATCGGATACCACATAGCCTCGGGAACAACCGAAGAATGGATGATGTGGGGATCAAATGAAAACGAATGGGTCGACTACTCGCCAGCCAATACAAACTACTTCCGAGAATGGCTCAAAAACAAGTACAAAAATGACGAAAGCCTCAAAAAGGCATGGAATAACAATGACGTCACGATCGATACGGCCGAAATCCCGACATACAAGGAACGGGCAAACGCAAACTTCGGCATGATGAGAAATCCCGAAAACGAAATGAACGTCATCGACTTCTACCAGTACAACTCCTGGCTCGTGGCGGACACAATCAAGGTCTTCACGAAAGCAGTCAAGGATGCAACAAAGCGCAGGAAAACTGTCGGAATCTTCTATGGATACCTCCTCCAGCTCTGCGGCGGGCACAGGCAGCAAAACTCGGGACACAATGCCTTGGCCGATGTCCTCGCTTCGCCGGACATCGACTTCATCTGCTCGCCAACATCCTACTCCTTCAGGCAACTCGGCGGAAAGGGAACATGCCACTTCATGTCGCTCATCGACACAATCAAGCTACACGGAAAACTCTGGTTTAACGAAAACGACGTCCGAACCTCGCTCTCCCCAGGCAAGCTCGGAGCCTGGGGCAAGCCCGAAAACGTCGATGGAGACATCATCCAGCAAGACAAGGAAATCGCGTGCGTACTCACAAACGGAGTCGTCCAGTGGTGGTTCGACGTCGGATCAAACCGATATGACGATCCCAAGCTCCTTGATGCGATCAAAAACTACACCAGGGTCGCCTCGATCGCCAACACCCTCGACCGTTCGCCGATCACGCAAGCCGCCTTCGTCATTGACGAAACATCCCTCGCCTACCTGAAGGTCGCACATCGGCAGGGCTGGCACCTGACGCTGGGACGGCTCCCGCAAATCCATCGCGCCGGATGCTCATTCGGCCACTATCTTGCTTCCGATCTCGACAAAATCCAAGACCACAAGCTGATTGTGCTGACCAACATCTTCAATCCCTCGGACGAATGCAGGAAACAAGTCGAAAAGCTCAAGTCCGACAACCGAGTCATCGTCTTCTACAATGGCGCAGGCACGTACACTGACAATCGCATTGACATTCCGAATATCAAGGCCTTCACCGGCATCAACGTGAAGCTTGACGAAGGCATCGCAAAAGGACCGTTCACATTCAACGACACGCCGGTATTCTGCGATACGATCCAGGGTCAGTCATTCGGTTCCGAGCACTACGTCCAAGAACCGGCTCTCATCCCAGACGATCCGGAAGCAATCGTCGTCGCCACATTCCAGGACGGAAGACCAGCCGTCGCAGTCAGGAAGTTCCCGAACTGGACCGCTGTTTACTGCGCAGAAGTCGAACTCCCGCCTGCCTTCTACGCAAACCTCGCAAAACTCGCAGGCATCCATCGATTCATTGACACGCCGGACGTTGTCTGGACCAACAGATCGATGCTCGCTGTATCCGTTGACAAGCCTGGAAAACGAACGGTCAACCTGATCAAGCCCGCCAAAGTCACGGAACTCTACTCGGGCAGGCAAATCGCCGAAACCCCTGTCAAAACCTTTGAAGCGGATTTCCCCGAAAACGCAACGCTCCTGTTCAAACTCGACTAGGCAACGATGCAACCGGAGGATAAAATGGACTGGAAAATCGTACTGGACGACCAACGCAAAATTGCCACTCGCCCATTCCATCTCGGATACTACTGGCAGGGAAAATACAGGTTGGACAACCCCGTCGGCAATGAGCATGCAGCGATTCGCCGCGCCAAGTCCGTCGCCTACATGCTCGACCACCTCCAACCCAACATCCATCCACAGCAGATGTTCCTCGGTGGAAACGAAATCTTCCAAGCCCAATCGCTCCCCCAAGGCATCTCCCAGGAGGACTACGACCAGGCAATCAAGGCAATCCATTCAGAAGGCGGTTTCAGAAACTTTACCACCGCCTCGTCACATACGGCCTATGACGCCGTCAGGCTTTTCAACGAAGGACTCGGAGGACTCGCCAAGCGGACTCGGGCACAAGCACAAAAGCCCGGTGCGCCTCCAATCTCAATCGCAATGGATATCGTCGTACAGGCAGTGATCAGGACATTCCGCCGATTCGCAGACGAGATCAAATCAACACATCCAGAAGCCGCAGGAAGAATCGCATTTCTCGCAGACGGAAAACCACGGGACATGGCTGAGGCGATCCAGCTCCTTTGGCTCGTATTCTGCCTGATCTATGCGGATGGAGACAGATACGCCAACGCACTGGCAAGACTCGACCAATACCTCGAACCCTACTACAATCCGGAAGAAGATACCCTGGACATGCTTTGCCATCTCTGGACGAAAGTCGATGGGTTCCGCTCCGTAACCAACATCTGCATCGGCGGCGTCAAGCAAGACGGCACAGACGCCGTCAACCCACTCTCGTTCCTGATGCTCAAGGCAACCCATCTGGTACATTCCCCGTACACCAACCTCTCCGCGAGGATCGGTCCGTCAACGCCAGACGAGTTCCTGCTTGCATGCATCGAACTGATCGCAACGGGAATCGGATTCCCTGCGATATTCAACGACAACAACAACATCAAAATGCTGGAAAAGCTCGGCATCCCAATCGAAGACGCAAGGGACTACGCCCTCTTCGGCTGCGTCGAACCACTCGTTCCCGGCAAGCAAGTCGCATGGTCGGATGGACGATTCTCAATGCCTTCAGCATTCAGAAGAGCAGTCCTGACACTGGAAAATATCGACACATACGAACAGCTCTTCGACCTCTTCGTGCAAAACATGAGAGACGACATGGCGGCGTATGCCGAACGCTACAACAATGCGCTAAAAAGCCAACCCGTCGATACCTTCCCAGATCCATTCCTCTCGGCCTTCGTCTCCGATTGCGTCGACAGGCAGCTCGACATTAACGATGGCGGCGCTATCTATCCGCGCTTCCACGGAGTCGGAATGATGGGACTTGCCACGATAACCGATGGACTCGCGGCAATCAAAAAGCTCGTCTTCGAAGAAGGAAAGATTGACAAGGCGCACCTCGTCAAGGCTATCGAAAACAACTTCGAAAACGACGAACCGCTCAGGCAACTCCTGATCAATGGAGCGCCCAAGTACGGAAACGATGACGAGTATTGCGACGATATCGCACGGAAAGTCGTCAAGATCTGCGGGGAAATCTGTCTGGAGCAACCAGTCCACGGCGGCGGCTTCCTGCTCAGCGCCATGGCTTCGAACATCAACAACATCCCGGCAGGAAAAGAACTCGGAGCAACGCCTGACGGAAGATTCGCGGGAATGCCTCTATCGGACGCGGCATCGCCTTCAGCCGGCAGAGACCGCAATGGTCCCACTGCATTCGTCAACTCAATCGTCAAACCCGACTACACCCAGCAGTCTTGCACCGTCGTCAACATGAGATTCCAGCCCGAAACGCTCAAAACCCAAGACGGCAAATCCACCCTCCTCGCCATCTTCCATCGATTCATCGACGCTGGCGGGCAGGAAATGCAGTTCAACGTCACCAATCAACAAGACATGATTGACGCAATGAGCCACCCGGAAAAAGCAAAAGACCTGATCGTCAGGGTCTCTGGATTCTCGGAGTATTTTGTCAGGCTTTCCACCGATGTCCAAAAGGACATCCTCAGGCGTACCTCGCATTAGCATTAAAACTATAATGGCCAAACTCTTTACTCTTAAAAACAAACGTAGAATGCCCAAGTGGCTGGCATTTCTGGCAGCTTGCCTAGTCAAATGCTGGTCACTGACCTATCGAGTCACGATCAAAGACCGATACAAGCTTCTGGAAATGAAGAGAGACTGGCCTTTTGTCGGCACGATTTGGCACAACAGGCTTCTGTTCATCTCGCCTTTGATTCCTCGCGAAGTGCTCAAGCGTTGCGCCGTCCTGATCAGCGCCTCCCGCGACGGCGAATACATCTCCACATTCATCAAGTTCTTCGGGATGAAAGTCGTCCGAGGCTCCTCGAGCCGAGGCGGCTTCAGAGCCTTCCTTGATCTCCGCTCCTCGCTAAGAGACGGCTTCACAACCGTGCTCACCCTAGATGGACCGCGGGGTCCCAAGTACGAACCACATCTGGGAGCAGTCGTGCTCGCACAACAAACCCGTTGCCCCCTGGTGCCGATTTCCGTCAACGCAAAGCGCCGATGGAACCTGAAAAGCTGGGATAGAATGCAAATCCCATATCCCTTCTCAAAAGTCGAAATCGTCATCGGAAAGCCAATCCATGTCAAGTCCTTCCAAGATCCAGAGAAGGTCTTGACTACCCTCAAGCGCGAAATGATGAGACTCACCGACGACATTTGACTCCTAGACGACCATGGCATTGAACCCACATCAACAGGAAGCCGTCGACACCCTTGACGGTCCCCTGCTCCTGCTGGCAGGCGCAGGATCAGGAAAAACCCGCGTCATTATCCATCGAATCGCAAACATGATTCGACATGGAATCCGCCCCGAAAACATCCTTGCCGTGACCTTCACCAACAAGGCAGCCAAGGAAATGAAGGAACGGGTCGCGGAACTGCTCTCGCATGAACAGGCGCAGAAAGTCACCATCTCTACGTTCCATGCATTCTGCCTTAATGTGCTCAGGAAATACATCCAGCACCTGGGATATGGACGACGCTTCTCAATCGCAACAGAGGGCTATCAAAAGGGACTGGCCAGGGAAATAGCGTCCGAACTCAAACTCGTTGGAGAAGGTTGCGATCCATACCTGTGGCTCTCGAAAATCAGCCTGGCAAAAGCCAACCTCCAAGAACCGGAGGACATGGCAAACCAGGACTTCCCAAAAGCAGAGGACGCCGCAAAAGTCTATCGGAGATACCAGACAAGGCTCAAGCAAATGGACCTGCTTGACTTCGACGACCTGCTGACCCTGACCGTCAAGCTCTGGCAAACCGAGCCTGATATCCTCGAAGCATACCAGAATACCTACACCCATCTGATGGTTGACGAGTACCAGGACACCAATTATGTGCAATTGAGGCTGATGGTGCTCCTCGCAGGAAAAAACGCGAATATCTCCGTCGTTGGAGACGACGACCAATCGATCTATGGATGGAGAGGCGCCAACCTCGGAAATATCCTCGACTTTGAACGATTCTTCCCGGGCGCCAAAACAATCAGGCTCGAACAAAACTACAGGTCGACAAATACCATCCTCAAAACAGCAAACGCACTGATCGCAAAAAACCTCAACAGAAAGGCAAAAAACCTTTGGTCCCAACAAGGGGAAGGCGAAAAAGTCATCGCGGTCAGATGCGAAGACGAGCGTGCGGAAGCCGAGTTCGTCGCGGATTTCCTGCATGACAGGGTACAAGACAGACGTTGGAATCAATTTGCCGTATTGTTCAGGTCAGGTCATCAATCGCGGATCCTGGAGGAAGTTCTCAGGTCAAAACGGGTTCCCTACGTCCTGGTCGGAACCAATTCCTTCTTCCAACGCAAGGAGATCCTGGACGCTGTCAGCTTCCTGAGAATCATTGCAAACCCAAAGGACGACCTCTCGCTCAAGCAGGTGATCAACGTCCCGCCAAGAGGTGCAGGCGATGTCACGATCGACACCCTGAACAACCTCGCAAAAATCACACGCATCCCATTGGCGGAACTCCTCAACAATCCGGACTTCCTGGCCAAAATCCCAGCCGAAACCGCAAACAATCTCACGCGATTTTCAGAAGTCATAGGCAAAGCCCAAAAAGCATTCGCAATCCCAGGCGAACTCTGCGAAAAAACCAAGCGGCTTCTCGACGATATCGGATACATCAACGGACTCGTCAAAATGTACAAGCCAAGAGAAGACGCACTCAAGCGAAAAGACAATGTCCTCGAATTCCTGACGACACTTGCTGAATTCGACGAGGCAAACAACAATCGGGCAACAATCCAAGATTACCTCGAACAATTCGATCTGCAAGACGCTAACGACAGACGACGGGACAGCATGAAAAACCAAGGCGAGGCCGTGACGCTGATGACCGTGCACGCCTCAAAAGGATTGGAATTCCCAACCGTGCTCGTCGTCGGCATGGAACAAGGACTTTTCCCGCACCAAACAGCAATCGACGAGGGAAACCTGGAAGAAGAACGGCGCCTCTGCTACGTTGCAGTGACAAGGGCACGAGAAACACTAGTCCTGTCATACGCCGAACGACGACGAATCGCAAACAAGGTCGTCTTAAAACGACCATCAAAATTCCTCGATGAAATGCCCCAGGAACTCGTCGACTTCTCAACCCCAAAGAAGGTCATCAAACCGCCAACCCAAGAGGAAATGTCCGACTTCTTCGCCCAGCTCCGCAAGCAATTCGAGTCCTGACGTTACCTGAGTACGAGCACCTCGGGTGCCTGAATTTAAGAGCGGGCTGACCTGCAGCAGGGCAAATTTGACCGACCCGTCCCGACCAGGAACGCCCCAGTTTCGCCGCTTTGCGGCGACACAGCTCAAGTACGAGCACCCCGGGTGCCCGTACTCAAACCGCTACATTTTTTCGGCTTTGATTTTGAGCTGTTTTTTGGGGGAAATGAAGGTATTGTCACCAGTCGGCGATCGACCCGTCAGCTCGTCTCAAGCTTGGGGTTCCCGCCACGATTCGCGGGTGTTTCCGGCAGAGTTCCATGTCCAGCTCCACGCCCCATCCGGGCTTGTCGTTCAGTGCGATAAATCCATCTTCCACGACAAGCGGTTCTGTGATGACCTCGTTTCGCCAATCGTTCAAGAACAAGCGCTCCTGGATCAGGAAGTTCGGGGCGACCGCGTCCAAATGCAATGAAATCGCCGTGATTACAGGACTCATCGGGCAGTGCGGAGCCACAAAAGCATTGAAGGATTCAGCTAGCGCCGCAATCTTAAACCCCTCCAGAAAGCCGTGGCAGTGTGCCAAGTCAGGCTGTACGACGGAGACCGCCCGACGATCCAAAAGACGACAGAATTCCTGCTTCAGCGTCAACCGTTCCCCTGAGGCAATCGGAATATCGACCCGTTCCGCGACACGTTGCATCCCCTCTTCGTCCTCGGGCTGGACGGGTTCCTCGAAAAACATCAGTCCCAGGTCCTCCAGTGCTTTTCCGATTTGGATCGCAAGGTCGCTATCGTAGCGTCCGTGTCCGTCAAAGAGGATTGGTGCGTCCGGCCCTACGGCTTCTCGAACAGCTTCCGCTGCTTTTCTGACCCTGCGAACTGTTTCCAGGTCTCGCAAGGGCCAGGTCGGAATAGCCAAGCTAAACTTGAACGCCCGATATCCCGCAGCTATTGCCTCTCCTGCCTTGTCGCGGATTTCCGCAGGATCGGTTGCGCCCCCGGTCCATCCATTGGCATAAACCCGGATCTTGTCCCGAACCTTGCCGCCAAACAGTTCATATACAGGCTTGCCCAATACCTTTCCCTTGATGTCCCAGCAAGCCAATTCAATCCCGGAAATAATCGACGCCTTCACTACGCCGCCTTTCCAAAAACGCTTCTTGATCAAGTCCTGAACCAGCGAACCGACATCCGTGGGATCGCGACCAATCACCAAATCGGACAAATCAGAAAGAACGCCAAGCAGGGAATCGTCATGGCTCTCCAAGGTCGCCTCGCCAAGCCCTGTAACCCCCTCGTCCGTATGAACCAGCAGATAAAAATAGTTTCGGTTGGACAACAATCCGCAACCCGGAGTTGGCGCACCGACCAAAATCGGCTCTATGCTCGTAATCTTCATGGTCACTTCCCTTGCTTCTTTCCAAAGCGGAATTCATACATTCCGTACCCGACCTCGCGAGAAGCGGCTATCGTCTCGGGATAGGGGGTATCGACGATGTCCAGGAAACCGATCTGGTAGTTTTCCTCGTCAAGTCCGCGCCCAGTCGTCGGCTCGTCCATATACTTAAACCAATGGCATCCCACAAATGTCGGATTGGCGAGAACGGATTCCACGTATGCCTTGTAGTGGTTTGCGCGGTCTTCCTGGCTTTCCGTCGCAACCAATCCCGTATGGAACATCCCCCGATCCAGGGCGCCGAAATGGAATTCCCCGATAATCACCGGCGCATCCAATCCATCGGGCAGCTTGAAATTGGCGACATCCCGCCGATACAGATTGTAGCTGACGATGTCGCAATGCCTTGCCGACATTGCCGCGACCACCGGGTTTACCCATGCAAACCGGCATCCCGCGTACAGTTGATTCGGGGCGACCGCCTTGATCTCCTCTTTAATCACCCTGAAATACCGGTCTGCAAAGGCGGCATAGAACGCCCGAAGATCCTCGGCCGCCTTTTCAGGGTTCGGCGCTTCGCGGCTAGCCAGCAACGCATCCCAGGACGCATGTTCCGTACCCCACACTGCATTCAGCTTGCCGATTTCCACATACTTGTTGCGCAATTGCCTGACAAACTCAATCTTCGCGGCCTGTTCAGGAGGCGACTGCAAGGATGCCAACGCCAACGACTTATCATCGCCCCATGACAACTCGTTGTTCACAAAGTACCCGATGCACCAGGGATCGTCAACGGTCACGCCACGCTGCCCTTCCATCGACTTGCGGATGCCCTCTGCGAAGCTGGGATCGAACACATCAGCAAACTTGCCCCAATACCCCGTGCTTCCCTCGAGGATTTTCGCCCGGGAGCCGATCGTCACAAAGTACGGCGTCTTTTTCATTCCCCAAATAAATCGATCCGACCAGTTCCCGATCGTATTCATTCCCCAGCTTCTCAGCCGCTTGTGCGCCAGGTTCGCTGCCGTTTCCTGCCATGTTTCCCCGTATTTGCGACGAAGGTTCGCACGGGCGAAATTAAATAGCTTCGGCTGCTTGCCCTTGTAATATCCGTTCACCACATGCCATTGCTTGGCAAAGCAATCCTGGAACTCAGGCAATTTGCCTGGAAAATCCTGGAACCAATGGTCACGATCGTCCAACGGCGTCGTTCCTTCCAGGCCGACGCAATCGATCCCGTGGCTGAAGAACAGCTTTCCATCCGGATCAACCAGCCACCATTTTCCTTCGTGCTTCAGCGTCCGGAAGAATCCCGTTGCCTCGAAGCTTGGTCCTGCTACCCAGCCGCCCCACTTGTTCCATCCTTCAGGTCCAGGATACTTCGCCAAATCCACGGCTTCCTCCTGGATGCGCACCGGGAAATCCTTGGCGCCATGCAACTTCCCGGGCCAATCCCGATGGATGAACTGACCAAATGTGTCGATGAACGGGAAAAAATTCTCCTCGGTAAACTTTTGCGTCAACTTCTTGCCAGCGAATTCTCCATGCACCCAAACGCGTTCGACCTCAAACTCCATCGCCTCCTTCGGGGCATGGCCAAACAGCAAAAAGCAAATGATATTGTCAGGTTCGACGGTTTTCCCGGCGCCGGTGCTGCCCCCGATTTCCGCAGGATATCCGCGCATGCCGAACAGTTTCACCGTCGGGGTGCTTTTGCGGTTGATTTTCATGGTCAGCACCCTGCGTTCGCCTGCTTCCAGCATAATGAATTCCTGCAGGCAGTGCTGGCTTCCATTGGCACCTGGGTTGTCAAACCTGAATCCAACATTGATCATGCTCTTTCCGATATTCCGCAATTGGACGGAAACCTTGTCGTAATCCGACACGTCCCACTTTCCATCGGGTGCCTTCAAGGTAATTCCCGGCCACATTCCCTTCGGTTCCAAGCGAACTCGAAAGCGTCCTCTTCCCTCCCATGACGTACTTGCTTCGCGATGTTCAACCAAATCCGCCGGAACAGCATTTGCAAAATCGTAAAGATCCATTTTCGGCTCCGCAAGCAATCCACCTACGCAAAACAACAAGCCCAACGATAGAAAGCCACGACCCATGTTAACCTCCTTGGCTATGCATTGCCTGGAAAAATCTTATACAATCCAATTCCATTTGATCCCTTAAGCAAAATCCAACTGTCTTCATCCAAACTCGGCAGCAATGCCTCCCGGGCGTCGTCCGAGTTGGCATAGTGCTCGCAACCAAACGCACTGGCATGTTCGCCGAAGAGAGGACCAACCGTCACAATCCGAGCATCCTCGGAAACCGAGCCAACCCACTCCAGCAACTGACGATGGTCGCAACTAGCTCCCTCGCCCATCTCAAGCATGTCGCCCAAAACCAGCACTCGATTACCGCTGGAAATCTCCATAAACCAGGTGATCGACGCACGCATGCTGTCGGGATTCGCATTGTACGCATCATTGACCCAATGGCGACCTTCGACCTCCTCGACCTTCATCCGCGAACCCGGCAACGTGCACCGCCTCAAGCCAACGGCAATGTCCTCCAGCGTCATCCCGAACATCAAGCCGATCGCCGCCGCGCCAGACGCATTCACCGCCTGGTGCTCACCACCCAAGCGCCACACTAACTCAATCGAATCGCCGCCAGCCACATCGTGCAAGCGAAGCCCATAACCGCCTGGGCAAACACCCAAATACTCGCAACGAACATCGCAATTCGCACCCGTGCCGAAGGTCACGACTTGACGGGCACCGGCATGGTTGCGCAATATCTCCAATCCGACGCAATCGCCAGGCACCGCGACGCAAGAATCAAAATCCGTACGCGCCAGCAAATCCCCCTTCTCCGAAGCCACTCCCTCAAGATCGCCGAAAAACTCCAGGTGCGCTGGACCGATATTGCACACGATCCCAGTGGTCGGCTCGACCATCCACGCCAACCGATCGATTTCACCAGGCTTGTTGCTACCCATTTCAATCACGGCGCATCGGGTCTCGTCACTCAACCGAAACAGATTTCTTGGCACACCGAAGAAATTATTGGTATTCCCCTCGGTCTTCAGGACGCCACCAGGATACTTTACCTCAAGCACGGAAGCGATCATCTCCTTCGTGCTCGTCTTCCCGCTACTTCCCGTGATGCCGACGATCGGCAGCCTGACGAACTTCCGACGCCACTCTCGCGCAAGCAAGTGATACGCACGAAAACAGTCCGCAACACGCAGGCAACCGCAACCCAATTCACGCAATGCCGACAGCGCCTCATCCCCCAAATCCCGTTCCACCAACACGCATTTCGCACCGCTGCGCGCCGCATTCAAAACGTACTTGTGCCCGTCAGACAACTCGCCGACCAAGCACACAAACAAATTCCCCTCGCATACAACACGACTGTCGTCAGTTATTCCGACAATTTCCCCCACTGTCGCCGAAACATCCCATTCGCCTCCGCAGATCGCCTGCAACTCCTCGATTCGAAACCTAACTGACATCGCAGCTCCATGATATAATTTGTGAAAACTCGAAAAATAAAAGTTATCCCCAAGTCAACTCTTTTGCAAGAAATCCCCACCACGAATCATGTAAAGTTTTGTCCTACCCGTCCGACCCAGTCCGACTGGGAACGCGCCATGTTTCGCCGCTAAAGCGGCGACACAGCTTGAGTACGAGCACCCCGGGTCCCCGTACCTAAACCCGTCTTGCTCCAAAGCAGGGCAAGTCTGCCCGACAGGCCTGGCTGGGGCTTTGTCATGTTTAGCCGCTAAAGCGGCGACACAGCTTGAGTACGAGCACCCCGGGTGCCCGTACCTGAACCCGTCTCGCTCCGAAGCAGGGCAAGTCTGCCCGACAGGCCTGGCTGGGGCTTTGTCATGTTTAGCCGCTTTAGCGGCGACACAGCTTGAGTACGAGCACCCCGGGTGCCCGTACCTAAACCCGTCTCGCTCCGAAGCAGGGCAAAACCGCCCGACCCTGTCCGCCTCTGTCCCAGAATCCCATGTCCCAGTCCCATAGGTCCCATGTGTCTCATAGGTCTCACTTGTCCCAGTCCCAGTCCCATTTTTTCACACTTTCGTACTTAAAAACCATGTGACATGCCCCTTGAACACCAAACCGCCACTTTTGGTTGTTGATACGACCCCATCCTACTTTGATTTTGCGCGCATAAAGAAAACCTTGTAATCCTTGAAAATCGCCTTAATTACATTATTTTCTTGGTTCATCCATCGCAGTATTTCCCCGGTACAAATCCATGAAAATAGCAGTCTGCCTCAAACAAGTTCCCGATACCGCAAATCTGGAACTTGATCCCCAAACAAACACGCTCAAGCGAGACGGAGCCAAAGCAGTCCTCAATCCCTTGGACGATTTTCCGCTCGAAGCCGCAATCCAGCTCAAAAAACTCACTGGCGGCACGGTGACGGCATTTACAATGGGACCGCCGCAGGCGGCTCAAGTCCTCAAAAGAGCCATTGCCATGGGAGCAGACGACGCCGTGCTCCTCACTGCACGGGAATTCGCAGGCGCCGATACCTGGGCGACCTCGCTCACCCTTGCCAAAGCCATCGAAAAACATGGTCCTTTCCAGCTGATCTTGTGCGGGAAGCAGGCTACTGACGGCGACACAGCGCAGGTCGGCCCCGGCATTGCGGAGCATCTCAACATCCCCCAGGTCACGTATGTCGTCAAGGTCGTCCCCGAATCTGACGGCACCCTGATGGTCAGCCGGATGCTGGACACTGGCACTGCCGTCCTGAAGGTCAAGACTCCCGCCCTGCTCACCATCCTCAAGGAAGCCAACGAACCCGGCTTCCCGAGCATCGACAACTATATCAACGCACTCGACCATGCCCCAATCATCGAAAACGCTCAATCCTTGAATCTCGATCCGGCAGACATAGGATTGCAGGGATCGCCGACCAAAGTCTCAAAAATCGCCGTTCCGAAGAATGACCGCAAGCGCATCCTCGTGGACGAAAAACCAGAATTCGCCGCACAAGCCCTGCTCAAGGCCATCCAAGAAAACCAGTAACGACCATGCTTTCCGTCCAAGACCTAACCGTCCAATTCAACACCGATGACGGCATTCTCAACGCCGCAACCAACGTGTCCTTTACGCTTCAGGACGGGAAAACCCTTGGACTCGTCGGCGAATCAGGATGCGGAAAATCAGTCTCCGCAATGAGCATCCCAAGGCTAATCCCACAACCTCCAGGCATTATCAAATCAGGAAAAATCGAACTTGACGGAATCGACCTTCTCCAGCTGCCCATCAAGGAAATGCAACGCATTCGCGGGCGCCAAATCGGGATGATTTTCCAGGAGCCGATGACTGCGCTGTCACCATTGCACACGGTCGGCAATCAATTGGCGGAAGTCGTCAACTTGCATACCCGTCAATCTTCCGAGCAAGTCAGGGAGCTTTGCCTTGACTGGATCCGCAAGGTCGGGATCCCCGATGCTGAAAAGCGCTTCGACTCCTATCCGCACGAGTTGTCCGGAGGCATGCGGCAGCGAGTCGTCATCGCAATGGCGATGATCATGCAACCGAAACTCGTCATCGCGGACGAACCCACCACCGCGCTCGACGTCACGATACAGGCGCAGATCCTCGACCTGATGCGTAAGATCAAGGACAACAACGCATCGCTATTGCTGATCACACACGACATGGGAGTCATCTGGGAAATGTGCGACGACATGGTGGTGATGTACGCCTCCCGCGTCGTCGAATCCGGTCCCGTCAAGGAGATTTTCGCCCATCCTCGCCACCCCTACACGCAGGGTCTTTTGAACTCGATTCCCGCCTTGGCGAAAGGCTCCGGCAAGTTGCCTCACATTCCCGGCCAAGTCCCCAGCCTGTTGAACCTGCCTCGTGGCTGCGCCTTCGCCGACCGTTGCCCGCACGTCACCGAAGTTTGCAGGAACGAAGTCCCCAAAATGACCGCTGACGGCGCACGGCAAGTCGCCTGCTTCAACCCATTGTAAACTTTCAAGGAGTATCATCCAATGATGAAAATCATTTCTCTTGCCATGCTTTCCGCCCTTGCGATCTCCGCCAAGACGCTGGTCGTTCCCCTGCAAAATCCCGAGGACTGCGCCTCTGGCATGCATGTGGATTTTCAGATTGGCGGCATCAAGAACCTCGGGCTTGTCGCCGGGCATGCCAACCACTGCACCAGGAACGACAGGATCCTGATGCGCTTTGACCTCGGCGGACTTTATCTCCCCAATCAAAAGCCCACGATCCAAAAAGCCACGCTCAAGCTCTACCTTTGGTACATTGTCAAGAAAGATAACCAGGACAGGACATTGTCCCTTTTCGGAATGGATTTCGACCCAATCGCATTCAAGGTCGCAGATTTGGCGAAAACCAACACCGTCCCTTGCGGCACAGCTTCAACGGCGGCGCTCAAAAAACACCCGCCGCAAGGGGACGATGGATTGATTCAATTTGACGTCACAAGCTACATCGATTCATGCCTCCAGAAAAACTATGGATACGCAACGTTCAGGCTCCACGACGAAGCCGGCGACAAAGTCAATGACAATCGTCAAGCCTGGTGCACAATCATACAAGGATTCTACGCCGGGCACAAACATTGCTACCCCACCCTCATTATCGAATATAAATAGGATACCACTATGAAGAACCTCCCCCTGCTCACTGCCGCCAGCCTGATCTGCTGCACCGCATTCGCCAATGTACCCATCGTCCAAAACCATGCCCCTAAAGCAGTCATCGTTCTCCCGAAAAATCCACCTCAAATGGTCCAATACGCCGCCAAGGAACTCCAGGACCATATCCGACTTGCCACAAACGCCACGCTGGACATCCTTAGCGACGACCAGCAAATCCCCAAGGATCGCATACCAATCTACCTCGGAGATTCGCCCCAAACCCGCCTGCTGGGCATTGACGTCAACTCCCTCAAGCCCGATGGCTTCACAATCGTCGCAACGCAAACCGCCATCGGCATCGCAGGACGCGACTACGACGGCAAGCCGATCGTCTGGAATGCACGCCACCCATTCAGAAGCGCCGAATGCCTGAACGAAGAGGCAAAGCTCTGCGCATTCGGCGAAAACGGAACCCTCCACGGAGTCTATCGCTTCCTGGAAAACGTCGCCGGCATCCGATGGTACATGACAGGCGACCTGGGACGAGTCGTCCCCAAGCGCGATTCGCTCCTGGTTCCAGTGCAAAAGACAACTGTTGAGCCGGATTTCGAGTATCGTTTCGCCTGGTTCTGCAACTTCCCCACGGCACTTCGAGACGCTATCTGGTACAAAAGGGTGGGCTTCGGAGCGCAATACCCGGTTCCGATCAACCACAACTTCGTCGAAATGCAATATTTCAAGGACACAAGACCAGATTTTTTCGCCATCATCGACGGGAAGCCTGACTTCGACAACCGATCCGTCATCTGCGGAGGAGGAAACTACTGCCTCTCAAACGAAGACCTGGTCGATGAATGGGTCAAGAGAATCTCGAAGGCCTTCGATGCCAACCCGGGCATCAAGCTCTATCCGCTCTGCCCAGGAGACGGCATCGTCAAGACCTGCGAATGCGAAAAATGCCAGAAACAGCTCTCGCCACACCTGGGCGAAGACGGATCCACCTCCAACTACGTCTGGGGCTTTATCAACAAGGTCGCGAAGAAAATCGCAGAAAAATACCCCGACCACTACATCGGCTCCTTCGCCTACGAAAACTACAGGCAACCACCGGAAATCGACGACTTCTCCAACAACGTCGCCGTCATGATCTGCTACATACGGCAAAACAACAGAGACCCAAAGCAAAAACAGAACATCGACACCTTGACCGCCGCCTGGGCAAAGAAAACCGACCGGCTTTATTTCTGGACCTATCCGATCTTCGACTACTGGCTGCCATTCCGCGGCTTCCCTTGCTTCTACCCAAAGCTGCTCCAACGGGAAATGATATTCCACAAGCAACTTAACGCCAAAGGCGAATTCATGGAGTCGGAATTCAAAACTACCGGCGATCCCGACCTTCCTGATCAGCACATCACCATGCCAGGACTCTCCCATATCAACGCTTACCTGAGGGCAAAACTCCTCTGGGACGCGAATCTGGACCTCAATCAGCTCCTAGAGGAATACTACACGCTCTTCTATGGACCGGCTCAGCCCAAAATGAAACAATTCTGGGAACTCGCAGAAACACTCTTTACACGGAAATTCACCAGCCATCCTGCTGAACAATACACCGCAAGCGATATCAACAACCTACTTGACACACTCAAAGACGCACTGGCGCAAACGACGGAAAACTCTGACGAATACAAGCGCATCAAGCTGATCCTTGATGAAATGACTCCCTTCGCAACTCAACTCCTCAACATCTCGACCTCGATACGCCAGTTCAACGCCGCATGGACAACAGAGGATATTACGCCAAACACCTTCATCGATACCCTTGATACACCTCTTTGGAACAAGGCAAGACGAGCTAAATTCGTCAACACCGACGGTTCGGAGGCCGATGTCAGCACGATGGTCTATGCGATCGCCAACCCCAACGGCATAGCCTTCGCATTCGTCTGCTTCGAAGATCAGATCGAAAAACTTAGGATGCACACAACAAAGCGCGACGAGGGACCGGTCTGGGACGACGATGCGATCGAGCTGTTCTTCGCCCCGAATGACGAATCGATCGGCTTCCAATACATTGTCACGGCAGGTGAAAACCTTTGGGATGGGAAATGGACGGGAGGACCAAGAGGAAGAGCCCAAAGCGAGTGGAACGGAAACGCATTCTACAAGGTGAAGCGACTCGAAGACCGATGGACACTTCAAGTCTTTATTCCATGGTCTGACCTGGAAACGCCCCCCGATAACCTCAAGCTAAATCTTTACCGAGTCCGCTCCCTGGGAAACTCACCACAATTCACAGCCTTCACGCCGATAATGGTTCCACAACACCAGGCACCGCAATACTTCGCTCCGCTAAACATCATAAAATAAAACAATCTTGTTTTCTGTCGCGAATAATTTATTATCTCCTCATCAAGCAAGATGCCATATTAAAATTAGCATCTTTCTTGCCTAAAAGCTTGGGGATGGTACATTATAGAAATTAAATTATCATATATTCCACCCTCATATGCTATGGATAAAAAAAGAAGTTGATGCCTTATGATTGTAGTGCCTTTACAAGGCACGGTCTTCAGGTGTTTTTCCCTCCCCAGGCTGAAGCCTGGGGTTAAGCATCGTTAAGCGCTTGCAGCGCTATGTTTTATGCAAATCCCGCCGACAAGTCCGAATTATCGTCCTTGTCTGGTTCATGTCTGCCCGCATGGATTGCGGACGGCCAGTCCGTGCCAAAGACTTTGCGCCGTAGGCGCCTGACCATGCTTAACCCCGGGCTTTAGCCCGGGGGTAGGATGTCCCCATGCCGGGCGCCTTGTAAAGGCGCAACAGAAGACTGACGCACTTCAACTCGCCAGCATGGTGTATTGAATAAACTTTCTAACCATTTGATAATCAATCAGTTAGGAATTAAATCCAGTTTCAACTGTTTTTTTAGGTTTATGGATAATAAATTAATTGACGGCGAACCATTCTGGAAACAAAATCTTTGGGTTGTCTGGATTTGCCAGTTCGTCACCTATGTCGGCTTTTCCGTAGCCGTTCCCTTCACGCCCTTCTACATGCGCGAGGGCCTTGGGGTTGCGGATGGCGACATGTTGAAGGTTTACGTGGGACTATCGTCCGCGCTTCCACACTTGACCCTGGCGACAATGGCGCCGATCTGGGGAGTACTTGCCGACAAATTTGGCCGCAAGATCATGATGCTCCGGGCGAATATACTCGGCGGCCTGATCATTGGCTCGATGGGCTTGGCTCCTCAGATTCACCAACTTCTTGTAAAACTTGGAATTGACTCGATTGAGCCGGTCCACGTCTTTCTTTTTCTCAGGTTATTGCAGGGGGTGTTCACGGGAACCACGTCTGCGGCGATGACCTTGGTATCCAGTTGCACGCCACGTGCCAAGCAGGGATATGCCTTGGCGATGATCAGCGTCTCCTTGTTTGCCGGCGACATTGCGGGAACTGTGCTTGGCGGCTATCTTTCCGAAGAAGTCGGCTACCAGAAACTCTTCATTATGACGGGAACTCTTTGGATTGTCTCGGGAATCGCGCTAATGCTCTTCACAAAGGAGAATTTCCAACGCCCTGTGAAGATCAAGTCGGATAGTTCGACCTCTCCATTCATAACGGTATTCCTCCCTGCATTGCCTCTATTTGCGATTTACATCATCTCGAACATGGCGAGATTTGTCGACAACTCCCAGCTCCCGTTGGTCATCGAGTTCCTCAACGGCGGCGAGGACATGCCACATGCTGCCCGTTGGACCAGCCTGGTCATGGCGGGAGGCTTCATCGGAGCGATGTTGTCGGGATTCATCCTGGGGCGCTTCATTGACAAGCATGCGCTCCTCATCAGCCTGTCGGCTTGTACTGCCGCCGGATTCTTCTTGCTAGCCATCCTGGGGCTCTTGTCCATGGATCATCTCCAGCAATATCGAGTTCACCTCAACATCCCGGGGTTTCCACCTGACGGGAGCGCTGCGGTTTATGTGATGCTGCTGATCCGTCCCTTCCTCATCTTTTGTTCTGCAGTTCTCGAGCCGGTTTGGAATTCTTGGCTTGCAAAGCTGACACCGCCTTCCAGCAAGGGGTTGATGTTTGGTTCCGCGGTCACCTTCCGTTCAGTAGGTCAAATCATCACCCATTCCCTCGCTTCTGCCCTCGCGCTTCATTACGGATTCAAGGCAATCTACATAGCCGGCCCAATGCTTTTCTTCGGACTCATCCCGATTGTTATCATCGTCGAAAAAAAGCTCCACCACAAACTTGTCTGATGACCAACACAATCCAATGAACACAGATTGTCCCGACAATCAAAAGCAGCTCCATATCGCTGAACACTATGGCTTTTGTACCGGAGTCAAAAGAGCCATCGAACTCTTCAATGACCTCGTCAAGAAAATCAAGCCAATCTACGTACTTTACGAACTGGTGCATAACAATGACGTCACGCGAAACATGACGCAAAATGGAGCGATTTTCGTCGACGATGTCCAGCAAGTCCCCCACCATGCAACCCTCCTGCTCGGAACCCACGGTGTCCCAAAAAGCATCATTGAGCAGACAAAACTCAGGAACTTGACGGTCTATGACACCACGTGCCCACTCGTCGAAAACCTCCATCGACTGGCACAAGACACCACGTCAAGCCAGCAACTCGTGCTCTTCGGAAGTCCAGGGCACCATGAAGCCGTCGGAATCATAGGACACGCAGGAACGACACAGACCTACATCGTCACATCGACAAGCGACATCGATCGCCTACCCGAACTCACAAATCCGGTGCTGCTCGTACAGACCACGATGGACGACGACCTCGCCCAATCGATCACCGCCCATTTCAAGCAGCGTTTTCCCAACGCGCATTGTCCCAGCGCCGTTTGCAATGCCTCGAAAAAACGCCAAGAGGCAATCGTGACATTAGCTCGTGTCTGCGATTTGATACTAGTCGTCGGCTCAAGCCATAGCAGCAACGCCAACCGCCTATGCGAGCGTGCCCGTGCTTTGGGCGTTGCCGCCAAGCTCGTCGAAAACTCGGCTCAAGCGCTTGACGCCGTTGGCGACGCCAAATCCATCGGCCTCACCGCCGGAGCAAGCACGCCGGATGAGCTTTTCCAAGATGTCAAGAACTCACTAATCAAGCTAGGATTCCGCCAAAATGACAACTGAGAACACCTTGAATCACATCGCGATCATTATGGACGGAAACGGACGTTGGGCCCAGGAACGCGATCTCCAACGGTCTGAAGGGCATCGGCAAGGCGCCAATAACATCCTCACCATTGCCCAAGCCGCAATAGAAAATGGCATCAAGTTCCTGACGCTGTACGCCTTTAGCACCGAAAATTGGAAGCGTCCACCATCCGAAATCGCCGCACTGATGAGCCTGGCATCGAGATTCTCGACGGAACACCTTGAACAACTCAACCAGAAAGACATCAAGCTACAAGTGATCGGTAGGATTGACGACATTCCCTTCAACACTCGAAACAGCATCCTCAATGCAGTCAAAAAGACAAAAAACAACCAATCTTTGACCTTGACCCTCGCCATCAGCTACGGAGGACGCGCTGAAATCGTTGACGCTGTTAATAGGATTCTTTCTCAGCCTCGCCCTTCCAAGCGTCTTACCGAGTCCGATTTCGCCAATTTCCTCTATCAGCCCGACTTGCCCGACCCCGATCTCCTGATCCGCACTGGCGGCGATCATCGGATCAGCAACTTCCTGCTTTGGCAGATCGCCTACGCCGAAATCTACGTTACTCCCACCTATTGGCCTGATTTCTCTCAACAAGACCTCGAAAAAGCAATAAGCGATTTCAACTCACGAAAACGTCGATTCGGAGCATTGAAGTAAAATTTGGTTTTGCCGCCTGAAAATGGGACGGGTCAAACAGGGCGGACGGGTAGATAAGTCAAACTATGTGCCGTTGATTTTTACCCCGAAAAACCACCCTGAAACCAACGCAAAAAATCATCGGCTTCGTACTCAAATGGCATGTGACATGCATCTTGGATACAAAACTGCGCAAAACGGAAAAACCGCGTTGATCTCGCGGAGGTTTTGTTGCGTAACGTAAGCCCTGAAGGGGCGCGATATACCAGCCCAGGGTAAGCACGCCGAAGGCGGGCGCCACCCTGGGTGGGCATGAAAAAGAATTGTGAGCCCTGAAAGGGCGAGACATAAGCCTGGACAACACGGTCCATATTTCTGTCTTCCCGGGCAAATTTCCTCCCCATTTTTTCACACTTTCGTACTCAAAAACCATGTGACATGCCCCCCAAGTTCGACATTGGAGGATTTGGGACTGGGACACATGAGACTTATAGGACAAATGAGACCCATGGGACTGGGACATGGGACATGGGACTATGGGACGTTGACGTCGGTTTTTGTGGGCGTGGAGGTTCTAGGACTGGTACAAGTCGGACAGGTCAGACGGGTCGGACGGGTCGGACGGGTCAGACGGGTCAGACAGGTCAGACAGGTCAGACTTATTCACAATTCATAATTCACAATTCATAATTCACATTGATTCCTTCGGTTCGTCCTAGCACGGTGACCTTTCGGTTCTCCCCGAAGTCGAACAACGTATTGCCGTCTGCGATGATTCCTTCCACCTGTATATCGACTCCCCGGAACACCAATTCAACCGGGGCGCCAGCCAGTTGTTGAACCGTATCGTTTCCCCAGTCGCCTTGGAAAACGAATTGGTCGCCGACATTGCCACCGCCTACTAGGATATCGTCTCCTTCGTCGCCATAGAGGATAAACGGGCGTCCTGTTCCAGCCCAGATGATATCGTTTCCTGCGCCGCCTCTCAGCGTCAAGGCGGTACCGTTTTCTTGGAACCGATTGCTGGTGAAATCCAGGAGGTCGTCTCCGGCGCCGGCATTGACCTCGTCGAAAGCAAGAACCCGACCTGCATCCCCAAACTCGGAGAACATGTCATCCAGGCACAAGGCATCGCCATGGGGTTCGTCGGTCAACCAAAGCACGCTGGCATCCGTGGAGCCTTGGAAGGCATCGCGGAAACGATTCATGCCCTGCAAGGAAATCGGCAGACTGGCGACCTCGAAAGACGCATGCTGCGCTGCATATCCATCGCCCCACTGCTCGCTGGACCAGGCGAAGAAGTCCTCGCGCCGACCATCGGCAAGCCCCGCATACAGCTTTGGCCCGGCATCTGCCGTCACCTTGCTCATTGCCATCGCATCCGAGTGATCGCCATTATTTGACAGCTGGGCAACTCCGGAGCCCTGAGTTTTGTTCACATAGATTTCGCCACCATCCAGGGTAGTGCCTAGATGTTTTGCGGCATCCAGGTTTCCGTCCCATGCCACCGAAAGCGTGTAGCCAGTTTCAGCATCCCCCGCAAAGCCGCGCCACAGCTTCTGCTCGATTCCGTTAACTGTGTACATATACAAATCCGTCGCTTCAAATGTTTCCAAATTCAAAACCTTTGATGTGGACAACGACAACTTAAATTCCGTAATTCCCCTAACAAAAGAATTACTGGATTCACCCAGGCCAGGCGCCAGGAAAAATCCCTTCGATTCATTGTCAATAAAGAACTCAATCTCATCGTCACGAACACGAGACGCCCCTCCCGCCAAGCTGTAACTGCCATAACGTTGGTTTGAGCCGACGGATACCGACAGCTCGGCGTTCAACAATCCATCAAGACGATTCAGCATTGGCGATGTCATAGGGTATCTGCCCCACACCGCAAACTGGAATCCGCCGCCTTGTGCGTCAATCGTATAATTCCCGATGGACATCGTCCCCCCCATCACAATATCCGCCATCACCGCATTGCCCATGACCGTGCAAGTCGTATCAACGGCAAACTCAATGTCCCTGACCTCTGTCCCGCCAAGGACATCCATCTTGCTGTACTCGCTAAGGACAAACCCTTCAGCCTTGCCGTCCTCCAAAGCAAAAGCGCGACCGGCGTAAGTCCCAGTGACCTTGCCCTGCTTGCTTACTTCAAGATAGAGGCGACTATTCGCATCCATCGCCAAATCAGTCACTATCCCGCCTTGCTTCACAGTAAGCATGCCACCAGACAGAACCCTGATATTATCCGCAATGTGACCATTGCGAATCTCAAGCGCCCCGTATCGAGCGATGACAAGACCTGAAATCCGGTTGCCTATGATCGAGAATGCACCACCATTCACATATTCGCCTTCGATATGCGTCTGATTATCCATCGTTGGATTCAACCGGCTCCCCTCCTCCAATAGCAATCCAGTCACCACAGCGCCGGATCCAACATTCAATTCACCACCCCAATCAACGGAAACATTGTCCATGACGCATCCAGCGCCAATCGTCAGGCTGCTGCCGTTATGCAATGACAACCCGCTGACCGCAATCTTGCCATCCTCATCAGCCTTGCCGATTGAAAAATCGCCATTGGAACAAGTGCCTGACAATGATGTCTTGCCGTCAACCTCCATCCGCAACTTGGCGCCATCGGCTAGTTCAACATCTGATATCGACATTCCCGAGGCATAGGTCATATTGAGCGTGCAGCCGTTTCCAATCTTCAGGTCTTCAGCCTCGCTTCCCGACCACAGTACCACCGTCGCCCCTTGCTCCAGGATCAATCCATCCACCTCGCCGCCTGCAAACACATAGCAGGTTCCGCCCACCATCGTCACGTTGTTTGCCACGCCGCCCGATTCCACGTACAGGAGTTCGCCTTTGAGCACTTCATTGCTGATTTCCTGCTCGTCATACGCCTTTCCAATATATCTTGCCATACAACCTCTCTAGTTGTTCTCAACCACCTGTTCCACTTTTGCCATTGCGTCCGCAATCTCCTTGTAGCAAAACCAGAATTTTTCCAGTTTTGAGCAATACTTCCTGCAGGATTGCCTATATTCGCAATCGCCGCACTCTTCCCGTGGAAGTTCCTTTCCACAGCGTTGACGCTGCCGGAACTCGTTCATCACGGAACCGTTCCAGATATCGATGACCCGTTGTTTTCCAATCCATCCTGCCACCGGCGATTCGTCATAGCTGGCGCAGATGGGCACACTCCCGTCAGGCAACACGGAAATCGTGGTCAACGGACTACGGCAATAGGGCGCAATCTCTGTCACTGGACAAGGATGACGCAGCTGGTTCAATGTCGTTAACGGCGCAGAGGACGGACTGATCTTCTGCAACTCGTTTCGGACACGCTCCATCGACAGGAAAAATTCAACATTCTCCTCCAAGCTCAATTCCTCGCACAACTCGTCTTCTCCATGTGCAATATCGCCACGCAATGTAAACTTGTACTCGCGGATAGGCAAAGTCTCCAGGAACCGAGCAAACTCCGGCACGGCACGATAGTTGTCATGAGATACAACCCCAGCTATCTTCACAGGAATCCCCGCTGCGGACACCCGCTCGATCCCTGCAAGCGCACGCCTAAACGTCCCTGCGCCGCGAATCCCATCATGGTAGGCCTCAAAACCGTCAAGAGATATCGTCACATGGGAACACCGATGAGTCGCCTGCAACAGCTCTACCCACATATCGTCCAACAATGTCCCGTTGGTGTAAACCCCAAAACGCATCGGTCCATCAGTCAAATCCTCCAATAGAGGCTTCATGTACGGATGGCACAAGGGTTCCCCGCCAATCAAGGCAACGCTAAAGACCCCAAGACCACGAAGCTCTTCCAATAAAGACAACCAACTCGACAAAGGCAATTCCTTGCGACTGCCCGACTCCCGGGCAAATCGCTCATAGCAAAACGGACACCGCAAATTGCAACGGTACGTAAAGCACAACCTCGCTTGAAGTGGCGTTCTCAGCATCAGACTTCAATCAACTTCGCATTCGTGTTTTGGGTATCAACTTGACTTCACATAGGTATATTTGCATGGACATATACCCACTCAAACCAAGGGATTGGCATGGAACGCATGAATAGAACAAGAAGGCATAAGACTTTGCGCCGTAGGCGCCTAACCATGCTTAACCCCAGCCTTCAGCCTGGGGTGGGCTGCCCCACAATCAGGGCGCCTCGTAGAGGCGCTACAGAAGACTAATTTGGTTTTTTACAGTATTTCTTCTTGCAGACAAGTTAAAATACCCCATAAAACGCAATCCGCAACATCGCCAAGCCAGCAACGCTGCGGATTAAACGTCATCCTTAACTGTCAATGCCAGACATCAGGCGGCACCCGTGTCACCTTCGCCAGTGCGGCCGCACTCGTCATCGCCGCCAGCACCGATGTCACAACTGCTCACGCCTTCGCCCAGCACTGATGAATACCTGAACTGTTCCAATGTCGGACGTTCGTACTCAAAACCATCTGGCAGCGACAAGTCGTCGTCCGAGGCAAGGACAAGTAGCGTTGTCCCAGTTGTCTCTTTTGTTTGCAGTTTCATTCTTAACCTGTCTAATGTGATATGTTAAATATGCAAAAATTATCCAAGGAAGCCCAGTGGCATCAACGTCAAACTAGTTTCAGACCTTGCTTAAAGCCAGAGTACCGTTCGCTCGATCTAATTCTAATGTCAAGGTCAGATTGCTACCGTCAACGGTGGCTGTCCACTTGTTGTCTCCCTCCTTGGTAGCACCTGCACCAAACAGCGTCACCGAGCTGAAGTTGCCTTCCAGGCCTTTCGCATCAAGGAGCGTCCAAATCGAACTTCCATCCCAGCTACTCAAATCTCCTCCGACCACCAGCTTGTCGTCGCTCACGTCAAGCACGTTGGTCATTGCCGAGCAATCCAGGGTCGTGAGACCTGCGTCGTAATAGTTGAATTTCCACGTTCCGATATCGGTCAGATTCAGGTCCGGATTGGTGAACTTCATATACGTATTGCCCGTAAAAGTGATCGTATCTATGTTGACGATTTTGCTTGTATTGAAGTCGCCGTCAAAATCCTGGAATGTGAGATTGCGATCACCAGTAACGAAACCATAGTGGCCAAACACCCCGTCCTGATGGAAGTATCCTGCTCCTGAGCTGTCCCCGGAGATAGCTCCCGTGAAAGTCAGCCTGCTCCCATCGTTGGCCTCTTTTTCATCGCCCTGGAAGACGATGTTCGTATTGCCCACGACTTTTCCCTTGCCGTTGCTGCCGCCGAAGATATTCCCGTAATAACCGGGAGTTGTGCCAGTTGGTTCACTGATGTTCACCTCGTTCTGTCCATCGAGCTTGATCAGGATATTCGTGTTGCCGGTCATCGTCAGGCGTTCCGACGTGGCCTCTTGCAGGCGCCTCGAGATGTTCCCACCGTAGATATTCCCCTTGAACGTACCGCCGTCAATCGTCAACGACGTGTTGCCGATGTGGTGCAGGCTTGTCGCATCTCCCTGCAGCAAGTTGCCGCCGGCAACCAGGTACTCGTATGTGCCGGAACTGATGCTAAGCGACGGATGTCCCTTCAGCTTCACCTCCAGTTGCTTACCGTCATACCCGCCGCCGACCAGCGATCCCGCACAGGCATACAGCGACACGGCTAGATCAGCAGCCGTTTTATCAATGGTAACTGTCGTCCCCTGATTCAATGTCATTGCATATGCTTCTCCTTCTGTGCTGCCGCCCGAAATGTAGCTGCCGCCCATCAGGTACGAGACTTGGCAATCGGGACTGGTTGCAACAGTGCTGGATTCATAGCCGGCCTTCGATTCCTTAACCACTAGCTTAGTGTTCTGAAGTGTCATCGAGCCGCCCGTTGCATTGACCATGATCCTGTCGCCGGTGAATACGCCCTTCCCTTCCAGGCCGGCATAGATATTGACGCTTCGAGTGACAGTGCCAAACGCCTGGTCTGTTGACGCAACCGTCAGGTTAGCGCCACCGAACAGGTAATAGCCATTTACGCCATCTGTGAACATGCTCTTCCCGTTGGTTTCCGCGCCTGCGGACTTGACGGTCTCCAAGTCAACCTTACGCATAGGATTGCTATGCACGGCACTAACTGCATTGCCTTCCATAATCATTTCAAAGCCGTTTCTCTGGTCGTTGCAGACAACCAAGTTCGCGCCATAGCCATACTGATCGCCCGAGAAGGTACCGCCAGTGACATACACGTTGGTGCCAGCCAGATTATCATATGCCTTGTTGATGCTCATGTAGCGCGTTTTCCCAAAGTCATCGTCCTCATTCGGCTTAAAGGTGTGATCGTCTATGGTAAGGTAGGCGAATTCATGGACGCCGATCATATCTACATTTGGAAATAGTTTTTCACCATAAATGT
>Ga0123335_1001980_pt1 | contig 31787 bp, 25 predicted proteins | sample BiotimSIPDNA_2_FD_89707 | JGI IMG/M metagenome (GOLD analysis project Ga0123335, IMG submission 89707) | Anaerobic biogas reactor microbial communites from Washington, USA - Biogas_R2 time_0 SIP DNA | ecosystem: Engineered > Bioreactor > Anaerobic > Unclassified | place: Washington, USA... | reverse complement strand
GACGGGGATTCGGGGATTTGGGGATTCGGGGATTCGGGATTTGTCGAGTCTCTCCCCTCTCCCCTCTCCCCTCTCCCCTCGTTATCGACCACCGGGATGACCGGCAAATCGAACTCCCGGGCGAACTCGAAATCTCGCGTGTCGTGTGCCGGGACGGCCATGATCGCGCCGGTGCCGTAGCTGATGAGGACGTAGTCGGCCACCCAAATCGGGATCGAATCGCCGTTGACCGGATTGATGGCGTAAGAGCCGGTCCAGACACCGGTCTTTTCCTTGGCCAGATCGGTGCGGTCGAGATCGCTTTTCCGCGCCGACTGTTCGCAATAGGCTTTGACGGCCTCGCTCTGCTCTGATGTGGTCAGCCGCTCGACGAACGGATGTTCCGGCGCGAGCACCATGTAGGTGGCGCCGAAAAGAGTGTCGGGGCGCGTCGTGTAGATTCGCAACACGTCGTCGCCGGGCTTGCGGGGAAAGCCGGTCTTGGCGCGACGCTTTTTCCAAGCGGTATATTCATCTTGCGAAACCGCAAGCGGTTTTCCCGAGTCCCCCGCCCCTCGTCCCCCGGTTCCCGAATCCCCGAATCCCCGAACCCCCAAATCCCCGATAAAGAAATCGACCTCCGCGCCGGTACTACGCCCGATCCAATTGCGTTGCAGCAGCTTAATCCCCTCGGACCAGTCGAGCCGGTCGAGGTCGCGTTCCAACCGGTCGGCGTAGGCCGTGATCCGCAGCATCCACTGGCGGAGTTTGGTGCGGACGACCGGATGGTTGCCGCGTTCGCTCCGCCCGCCGACAACTTCCTCGTTTGCCAATACGGTGCCCAAGCCCGGACACCAGTTGACCGGGGCCTCGATCTGATAGGCCAAGCGGTGTTCGTCGCGGTATTGTTCGACGGCTGCCTGGCCCTCGGCCTCGACCTCGGCGGGAATGGGCAACTCGGCTATCGGCCGGCCTTTTTGCGAATCGGGATCAAACCATGTGTCGTAGAGGACGAGAAATATCCATTGCGTCCAGCGGAAATATTCAACGTCGGTCGTGGCGACCTCGCGGTCCCAATCGTAGGAAAAGCCGAGCATTCGCAACTGGCGGCGGAAAGTGTCGATATTCCTCTCGGTCGTCTCGCGCGGCGGAGTGCCGGTCTTTTTGGCGTGCTGTTCGGCGGGCAGGCCGAAGGCGTCCCAGCCCATCGGGTGCATCACGCTCGCGCCCTTCATGCGGTTGTAACGGCAAACGATGTCCGTGGCCGTGTAGCCCTCGGGGTGCCCGACGTGCAGTCCGTCGCCGCTGGGATATGGAAACATGTCCAAAACGTACAGCTTCCGACCTTCCGGCAGCCGGGGACAGGCGAACGTCCGGTTCTCCAACCAGTATTTTTGCCATTTCGGCTCGATAACCGCGGGATTATAGCGGGGCATTGCACACTCCGATCGACGACATTGTTGCCGCAAAACACATACGGCGAAAGAACTAAACAGGCTGATTGTATCGACTTGCGACGCCTACGGCAAATGGAGAAGTCCAACGAATAAACGAATAAGCGTCAAGATACTTTGTTATAAGCGTCGAGAAACGCGTCTCGGCTGATACCGGCTTGTGTGCATATCATCCGAAGGGTCGATGAATGCTTCCTTTGCCGGACATACCTCCGAAAGACACTCAATTCCAAATTCTTCCACATAGGCTTTGATGGCGGAAGTCACATCGGACAGCGCCTCTTTATATGAATTTCCCTGGCCGACGACCACGCCCTTCACTCCTAGCGGATAGGCGATATACCCGTATACCAATCCTCGACGTGTTCGACGACTAATTTGACGCGGTTGATCGACGGTATTTGATCGGTTGACGCGATAAGTCTCCCTCGGCATCTGGCTAGGAACCTCTTACCTCCAGTCTATGAGTACCCCCCGATCGCGTCAATGGAGAAATAAAACACAAGAACACGTTCACAAATTTGTCATCTGCACGGCAAATTGCCGTTGCTTCTCACCCCCAATAATCGTTATTATTCCGCAATAAATGTGAGAAATGTGGCATGGCGAGTTGTTCGATATTCCAACCCGATCGGGAACGCGCCGTCCCACAAACAACAAATTCACCCAGAAAAGCCGCGGGGAAGCCATGCAATCATCGATAACCACCGCATTTCGGGCTTTAACGATGCTGGTCTGCCTGGTGGGGATCACGGCGGCGGCCACGCATGGAAGTTCCTGGTCGGCAGTGGTCGAGAAGTTCAAAAATCTTGAGTTGCCGTCGGTGTTGCATCTGGCGTCCGCCTCGCAAACGGCTGAAAGCGATAAGCCCGATCGGCTTGCGACAATTGCTTCTCCCCCGCCGTTCGGCATGGCGGAAACGCCGGTCAATCGATCCGTTCAGGACGAGCCTATCGCTTCGCAGACGCCGCAAGAATCTCCAATCTCGGCGGGGCAGGGCGTCGCCCAGCCGCCCGAGCCAAACGGCTACCAGGAAGTTCAAAATCGGCTCCAATTGCTCGGGGCAACGTATTATTTGCTCGAATCATGGGGAAACAACCAGGAACTATATCGTTTCCAATGCCAAGTGGCCGTTGACGGCAACGGCAGTTATACCCGCTATTTCGAGGCTACCGACTCCGATCCGCTTCGAGCAATGCTGCTGGTTTTGCGAGAAGTTGAGGACTGGCACGAGGGGTAAATGCGTTTTTTGTAGGCAGGGGGCACTCGGCGAAACCAATAATCCCCATCTCAACCGCCGGTTTTTGGGGTTGTCAACATCCGGCGTCGCAGTTTAGGCTTGTGTTCTATATTGGTGGCGTTTGGCAGTGCAGCAAACCTGCCCCTCCGTGTAGAATGTTTCACTATTTACCGTGGAACGTAAATGAAGCCTTTCTTATCGAGCGTCGGTCGTCGGTTGGGTAGCGTGGCGATGCGTTATTGTCACCCGATCTCGGCAGAGTGCGTCTCGCTTGGCTGTTTAGGTAGACGGAGGAACCTGAGAAGCGGTTGTTTTTTGGCAGCCTACCACCAGGACGGGGGTGAGAATTCGAGCGAAAATCAACTATCCCGCTTGGAAGCGATTCTTTTTCTTTCGCGTGAGCCTCTAACCAGCCGAAAACTAGCCCAGTTGGCAGACTTGGCGGACGGAACCAAAGCGCGTACACTTAGTCGGATAATTAACCGAAAATATGATGTCGAGGAGCGTGCGTTTCACATTGAGGAGGTGGCCGGCGGATTCCAGTTGATGACGCGTCCCAAGTTTGCCCCGTGGTTGCGGCGGCTGCACTCCTTGCCGCTGGAAACACGGCTTTCGCCCTCGGCGATGGAAACTTTGGCGATCGTGGCATATCGTCAACCCGTGCTGAGGGTGGAAATCGAGGCCATCCGCGGTGTACAATCAGGAGAAGTCCTACGACAACTGATAGAACGCGATTTAGTGCGAATAACCGGTCGATCCGAGGAACTTGGGCGACCTTACCTGTACGGTACAACCAGACATTTTTTACAAATTTTTGGACTGCGACACCTTGACGAACTACCCAGGGCCGAGATACTACGAAACCATGAGCCGATTGTGACCGGCCCAGGCAGTCCGATAGAGTCCGATTCCAGTATCTCGAACCGATCCATCCAATCTCCAGTAGCGGAAGAGGAGGAAAACGTGAAAACCCTCATCGCCCCCAAAAGACGAACTGATACCGAAGAAACCACTGCCGACGCCTTCGTGCCGCGCGACGCGCAAATGGACAAGAAAGCCTTTATCGACGACGATGAAGACATCGACGACGATGACTTCGAAGACGATTTCGACGACGAAGATGAAGACGACGAAGAAGACCTCGAAGACGAACCCTGGGAAGAGGTTGAAGACGAGGATGAAGACGAAGAAGATGAAGAATGGGACGACGAGGACGACGAGGAATGGGACGACGACGAATGGGAAGACGACGACGAATGGGAAGACGATGACGAAGAAGAAGAATTGGAATAATTCGTTTCGCCAGGGCCGCGAGGTTTCCGCCGCGCACTGAATGAAAGATTGTGCATGACTGCAAATTAGCCCGCGGGTTCCGGCTCGCGGGCTTTTCTCGTTTACGGCCGGCGTTTGCCGTTTCGCCTCGAAACCATGAAATCCGATCGATCAAGGCCGTCGCAAACGCTCTGGACTATCGGGCACTCCAATCACCCGCTCGAAGTCTTTCTCGATTTATTGCAGCGGCGCGGCATCGAGCTTGTGGCCGACGTTCGTTCGAGTCCCTATTGCCGCTACGCGACGCAGTTCAACCGCGAGCCGTTGCATGCCGCGCTTCGCAACTGTTCGATCGGCTATCGCTATTACGGCGACCGGCTGGGCGGCCGCGTCGACGATCCGTCGTGTTACGACGAGGACGGCCGCGTTCTTTACGGCCGAGTGGCCGAGTCGCCCAATTTTCGCGCGGCGCTCGATGAGTTGCTCGGCGAGGCGGCGGCAGTGCGGACGACCATCCTCTGCGGAGAGGAGAATCCGGCCGACTGCCACCGGCGGTTGCTGATCGGCAGAGTGGCGCGGCAACAGGGGGTCTGCCTGATGCACCTCCGCGGCGACGGCCGCGAGCAAGCCGAGGAGCAACTGGAAGCCGAGGAACGATACCGCAAAACACGGGGCCAACTAAACCTGTTCGAGACCGAGGAGGCCGGCGAGTGGAAATCCACACAATCGGTTTCACCCAAAAAAACGCCGCCGAGTTCTTCGACGCCCTGCGAAAGGCTGGCATACGAAGATTGATCGACGTGCGGTTGAACAACACTTCGCAGTTGGCCGGGTTCGCCAAACGCGACGACTTGCGGTATTTTCTCCGCGAGATATGCGGGGCGGAATACGTCCATCTGCCCGAACTTGCGCCGACCAAGGAAATCCTCGACGGCTACAAAAAAAAGCAAATCGGCTGGGCGGAATACGAAACCCTCTACCGCGCGCTCCTTGCCGAGCGGAAGGTCGAGAACGCCTTGGATCGGCGACTTTTCGACTCGCCCGTCGTTTTCCTGTGCAGCGAGTCGACGGCCGAGTGTTGCCACCGCCGTCTGGCGGCCGAATATTTGGCCGAAAAATGGGGCGATGTCAAAACCGTTCATTTATGACCGGCCATGCGGATACTGTTAAACCACCTGACGAGGATGCGCGGCGGGCATATTTGCGTCGCCGGCGTCGACCTCGAAACGCGGCGGCACGTCCGGCCGGTGCTGGCCGGCGAAATGCTGCCGTTTTATCTGCTCGCCCGATACGGCGGCCCTTTCGACGTGGGGCAAGTGATCGAGTTGGGCCGTCTCCGCGCCGTGCCCGAGGCGCCGCACGTCGAGGACCATCTGTTTATCGAGTCGCAAGCGAAATCCGACCGCCCGGCCGCCGCGCACGAGTTTTGGAGCATCCTGGAGGAACTTTGCCGGCGTCGTCTGCGCGACGTATTCGGCATGGAATTGCAGCGGAACTGCGGCCGGCATTATGGCGTCGAGCCTGGTTGCGGGACGGCTTCGCTGGGATTCTTGCAACCCGGCGCTCCGCCCGATTTGTACATCGCCGAGCGGCGCAACGGCAAGCCGCAAGTGCGAATGAGATTTTGCGACGGCGAGATCGAGGCCGACGCCGGGGTGACCGATTTGCGGCTGCACGGCGACGACCACGCCACGCCCAACGCGCCGCTGGTCCGCGCCGCGGCCGGTTGGTTGAAGCAGTCGCGCCGCGCGATTCTCGCCGTGGGCCTCACCCGGCAATTCCGTGTCAGCGAACGCGAACCCTATCGGCACTGGCTCCAGGTGAACAACATCCACCTGATCGAGACGCCGATCTGGCGGCTGGGGTAAACTTCCTCACGCCTTGGATTGGACAATGAAACGCTATGCCGCAAAAGTGAAGTGGTTCGACGATATAGCGGCCCGTCTTGCCGATGCCGGGAGCAAAGCCGAGTCGGGCATGCCGATTCCCTCGCCCGAAGAAATCGGTTTGGCGTTTCCGAAAACCAAGTGAATCGCCCCGTGCGGCCGGTTACTGTTCCGAGGGATATTCTTTCATCGGGAACGCCAGACCGGACGGGCGGCGGAGAATGTATATCCACAACACGACGGCGCAGAGCAACAGCAGCAGGCTGACGTTCTGCGATATGCTCAACCCCGTGCCGAACACCGACGATTCGTCAGTGCGGATTATCTCCATGATGAACCGCACGACGGGATATACCGAAAGCAGCAGGGCGAGCAGTTCGCCGTCGCGGCGGCGATGCGGCGACCAAGCCAGCAGCAACAGACAGATCAGAAACGCGCTGATCGAGCTATAGACCTGCGTCGGATGCACCGACAGGCTGCGCGGGGGTGGCTCGACCGCCGGAATATCGACCGCCGGACGGCCTTCGATTTCAATGTGCAACGGTTTTTCGCTATAGAAAGCATCAACAACGGCATATTGGGCCAGCCCGGTCGCGGTTATCTTCGTCTCGTTGATTGCGGCAATTTTGTCGCCCGTTTTCAGCCCGGCCCGGTCGGCCGGCGAACCGGGATCGACGCTCATAACCAGCGGTTCCGAGTGGAGGTCGTCGGCGAGTGTGAATCCGTGCATCCGCCCATGTTCGACCTGTGCGATGTACGGTGGCGCGTTCCGCGGAAACGTGACCGCCCAGGGCAGATCGCATTCACCGCCAAAGCAGCAGCCGTTCAACAAGCAGCCGATACGCCCGATTGCCAGCCCGAGCATCATGCTCGGCGCCATCAAATCGCAGACGGCCAACAGCGGCAGACGATGCGCGCGGACGAACGAGAGCAGGCCGATCAGCCCGCCGAAAAGGGAGCCATAGACGACCAAACCGCCTTCGGTGAGATTGATGATTCCGCCAAGGAACGGACCGATGCCGCCGTCGGACGCGGACAACGCCTTGGCGTATTCCGGCCAATACTCGATGACGTAAAACACTCGGGCGCCGATTATGCCCGGCACGAGCATCCAGAAGATGAGCGAATAGATGGTTTCCGGTTTGACGCCGACCCGATTCGCCCGCCACAGGGCCAACGCCGACGCGAGTGTCACGGCCGTCAGCATCATCACGCCGTAGCCGCGAATGGGTAAACCGCCTTCCTTGGCGATGACCGGCATAGCGGGCAACACCCAGGCAACGATCGCGCCGATCAGCAGCAGAATCGGTATATATCCTTTGGTGTCGGCATTGAAACCCTGCCGCCAGATCAACCACCCCATCCAAGCCACGGTCGCCGCCGCCCAGACGGCCAGCAACAGACCGAATCCGAAGACCGGCCAACCGGCGATTTTGTCGGGAATGATGAATAGGGTTTGGTGCATTTTTAGTGGCTGGTGGCTAGTGGCTAGTAGTAGGCCGGGTTGTAAACCCGGCATGGAACCGTTGCCTAGTGGATAGTAGTAGGCCGGGTTGTAAACCCGGCGCGGAACCGTTGCCTAGTGGATAGTCGTAGGCCGGGTTGTAAACCCGGCGCGGAACCGTTGCCTAGTGGATAGTCGTAGGCCGGGTTGTAAACCCGGCGCGGAACCGTTGCCGGGTTTACAACCCGGCCTACTACTCACTAACCACTGCGTTCAAGATACAATTATCAATCAACCGCGTGTTCTCGATTTTGACCGCCAACGCCGCCAATGTCGGACCGGTGATGGTATCGACCGGCAGCAACGTCTCGGGATCGGCCAGGGCGACGTAGTCGATTCGGGCGTCTTCGGCCGTCTCGATCAACTCCCGCATTCGCGCGGCGATCGTCCGGGCGTCGTGCTCGCCCTGCTCGACCAAGCCGACGGCCAATTGCAGGCTCCGCCAAAGGACCAACGCCCTCTGCCGAGCGGAGGGGGTAAGGTAGCGATTCCGCGAACTCATGGCAAGGCCATCCGGCTCGCGCACGATCGGACAAACGCGAATCTCCGTTGGCAGGTCCAAGTCGGCGGCCATGCGGCGGATGACCAACGATTGTTGATAGTCCTTTTGTCCGAAAAAGGCCGCGTCCGGCTGGACCATGTTCAGCAGCTTCAGGACGATGGTGGCCACGCCGCGAAAATGGCCCGGCCGACACTCCCCCTCCAGCGGTCGAGCCGCCGCGCCGACCTCGACCCAGGTGTCGTGGCCCGGCCGATAGACTTCCTCGGCGGCCGGCGTGAACACCAAATCCGTCTCGCAGCCGGCAAGCAACTCGATGTCGGCGTCAAGCGTGCGCGGATATTTCGAGAAGTCCTCGTTCGGGCCGAACTGGCTCGGATTGACGAAAATCGACACGACCGTGAAATCGCACTCCGCCCGAGCCGCGCGGACCAGGCTGAGATGCCCTTCATGCAACGCGCCCATCGTAGGCACGAACCCGACGGTTCGCCCCGCGCGCCGCTCGGCGGCGACCAGCTCGCGGAGTTGGGCCACGGTTTCGACAAGTATCGGAGGATTTGATTTATGCATAATACGAAAGACATTGTTGAAAAACGGACGTGAAAGCCCTATTTTTCAAACAAAGAGCGTGGCAGTTCCGATTGTCTGATGATTGATCGGAGCGTGCCGATGCGCAACTGCTGGTGATCCGGCACCGGAACGGTTATCGTGGTGTCCGCAAGCCGCTTTTGCATCACCACATGGCTGCCTCGCCGCCGGACTTCGGCGTAACCGTGCCGCCGAAGAATGCCGCACACCTCACGGCCGGACAACACCGCCAATCTAGCCAACGGGCACCTCCAGCCGAGTTATGAACAAGTCGGTATGTCCGCGTCGTTCAATTTCCGATGGATCGGCGGTTTCCAGGAACAACGAAATCGCCTCGACGAGGTTGCTTTTGGCTTCTTCCACAGTGTTTCCCTGGCTGGCAATGTCAAGTTCCGGGCACAAGGAAACATAGCCGTCCCCTTCCCGCTCGATTACGGCGGTGAATTCCCGCATGACGTTCATGGTCATTGTTCCTTTAGCTCATTACACGTTAGAACCAAACCCTTATAACTATACCAAAAGCCGGTCTCCAAAACAATCAAGAGCATTTCGAGCCGATACGGAGCAGCATACAATCTTATTCCGTCGCTTTTGCCGCCGCCAGCGCCTCGGCGAGAATTGTTTCGTGATCCTGGCCTTGAGATCGCAACACCGGTCCCGTTCCCGGCAAGGCGGCTCGGGCGGCCACTTCGCGGCGGATGCGGTCCAATTGCTCGGCGGTCAACCGCCGCTCGCAGTTTCTGCCTCTTTGCCGCACCCGATCGAGCAACGTATCGCCCGGCTCGTCCAGCAAAACTATCAATCTCGGCCGCGCGACGTTCGCCGCCAATCGCTCGAAGCGTTCCGCGTATTCGTCGAACTTTTCTTCCAGCAGCCAAGCCCGGGCGAACGCCGCCGATTGATCGAACCAGAAATCGCTCACAGACCAACGCCCTGATTTTTCCACATCTTCCAATAGCCGAGGGCTAACAGCCCCCGGATGGTCGTCCGTGCTGTTTTGAGTATTATCAGCGCTCAACGGCAATTCTCCCGAGGCTGTTAGCTCCCGGCTATTTCTATTTATTTTTGCAGCTTGCATCAACTCGATGCGCTGATTGAGAAAGCCGATTTCCGTCGCCCAGGCCGAGGCCGGCGGATCGGCGTAAAACGATTCGAGCCGCTTCCAATCGGGGCGCTCTTCGATCAACCGGGCGGGCAACTCTTCGGCCAATCGTTCGGCCAACCGCGACTTTCCCGCCGCTATTCCGCCGGTTATCGCAATGTAGGGCGGTGTAGTGTCGATGTGCTCCAGCAGCCGAGCGATGTTCCAGCAAACCGTCGGATGAATCATTTCGCCGGCGATTTCAGCGGCCGGCTCCAACACAAATCGCCGCCACGCCATTCGCGGATGCGGCAGCGTCAGTTCCGGCGAGTCGAGCGTTTGTTCGCCGTACAGCAGCAGATCGAGGTCGATGGTCCTTGGCCCCCAACGCTCGCCGCGCCGCCGGCCGAGTTCGATTTCGATCCGTTGCAGACAGTCGAGCAATTCGCGGGGCCGCAGCGATGTTTCCAACTTCAACGCGCCGTTGAGAAACGGCGGTTGATCCTTCGGTCCGCCGACGGCGGCGGTTTCGCGCGGCGAGCTTTGCGCGAGCACTTCGATGCGCGGATGATCGGCCAGCAGCGCGGCGGCCGCTTCAAGAATTGCCCGACGGTTACCTTGATTTGATCCGAGACCGATCAAGCAGACGGGCATTTTCGTTTTGGATGTGGGAGGAAAAAAACGAAAGCTTTGGGGGGGGCCGTCCCGGCCGCGACCCGACGCCGCCGTCAGTCGTTCCCTTGGTTCGCGCGCCCCAAAGCCTTCGACCGCTCATTCTCCGAATGTCGGCGGATTTGTCAAGACATCCCGCAACCGCTCCAGGAGAACTGCAAAATCTCGACACCAAGGGGACAGGTCCATGTTTTCGGCCAAGCGTTATTAGCGAAATACGTTTTCTCGCCGAAAAATGGACCAGTCCCCGGACTTTGCAGTTCTCCTGCAACCGCTCGCTATACAGCGGGTGACCGGTCTGTGTTTCAGCCGCTAATGTTGGTTTCCGATCACCCCTGGCTGAGAATGCTGACATTTCCAGATAAATATCGTACAATTGATCTTGAGTTGAGAGTGCGAATCATGTCCGCGCAACAACCAGTCGGCGGAACCGTGAAAAAGGCATTATTCACCATCACTTGCACCACATGCCAAGCCCGGCTGGCGGTCCGCTCCGAGGCGGCGATCGGCACGATACTCGAGTGTCCGAAGTGCGAGAGCATGGTTCATATCGTCCCGCCCGACGGGTGGAGGGGTTCACATTCTTCAAACGGCATGGAGCTTGCCGATGGTGCTGCCGTTCCGCCCCCGTTGGACCGCGTGGCCGAGTCGCCTTTGACATTGGAACTCGACGCGGCTTCGCACTCATTTTTCGGTGGTATCTGGACGGTTTGGGGCGTTGCGATCGTGGCGGTCGCGGCAGTAATATGGGGGCTGTGGGCGGTTTTGGCCCCCGAGTCTGAGCGTGATTTGCTCGCCCGATCGATGGCCGAATCCCACGCGGCCGCCGGCCTGGAAGGCAACAACGGTACGCCGATCAAGGACGAACAGTTCGACGCGGTTCAAGGCCCCGATGATCGCCCCGCAGACCCGCTCGATGGGCAACCGGGGCAATCCGCGGTGGAAAAACCGACCGAAGAAACGCCGCCGTCCGAGCCAGAGCCAACCGCGCCGCCGCCGTCCGAGCCGGATCCGACCGAGGTCCGCTCGCCGCCGTCTTCCGCGGAACCTGGCGGCACTCCGCCGCCGTCAGAGCTGGAAGAACCGCCGCTTTTCTCTCCCGAACCGGAAAGCGAGTCGGATGAAGATTCACCGGTCGAGTACAAAAAGCTGCCCCTTCCGGCGGTCGATGCGGCTGCTTTGCTAGCCGCTCCGCTGGCGGCGCTGGAGTTAAACAACGTTTCCTTGATCGAGGCGGTCGACCTGTTATCGTCGATCAGCGCGGCACCGATAACGCTCGACGCCGAGGCGTTGGTCAGGCTGGGTATCTCGCCGCGCGAACCGGTTACGATACGGCTCGATTCGACCACATACGGCGATGCTTTGCAGGCGATTGCCGCAAAACAGGGGCTTGGCGTGGTCGTGGACGTTGCCGGCGCGATCGTCACCGACGCCGATGAACAACGTGACGCGACGCGAAAAGTCCGCTACTCCGTCTCCGACCTAACCGGCGGCGATCCGGAAGCGCTCGAACATCTGGCAACCTTGATAAAACATCTAATAGAACCGCTTTCTTGGCGCGAAAACGGCGGGGAAGGCGCCGTCGAGTCTGACGGCGAAGCGCTTTCGGTCGTGCAAACCGGCGACGTTCACAGACAGTTGCTCGTCTTTTGCGAGAAGTTGCGCACCGTCCGACGATTGCCGCTTCGCAGCCACGAAGACCCCGATCTCTTCTCCTTGAAGACGCGGGCCGATCGCGCGCGCAAGATGCTCGATCGACCGGTGACGGCTAATTTCCGCGTCCCGGCGACGCTCGACCGCATACTCGCCTATCTGAGCGAACAAAGCGGGGTAGTGATTATCGTCGATCGCGCCGCGCTCGCTCGGGAAGAGACTTCCAGTCAAGTCGAAGCCTCCTTGACGGCTTCGAACTTCCCGCTTGGAGAGGCTTTGGCCGAACTGCTCGAACCGCTCGGGCTTGCGGCTCGTGTAGTAGGCCGGGAGTTGATTCAAGTTACGACGAAAGAAGCCGCCGCCGAGCGATTGGAATTGGAGTTTCATCCGATCGACCGCTGGTTGAAACGGGGCATTCCGGTCGAGCGGTTGGCCGAGCAGTTAAAAGCCCGAGTGGAGCCGTTGACGTGGAACGACGTAGGCGGCGATGCCGAGATCTATTTCGACGCGGTTTCCGAATGCCTAATCGTGCTGCAATCGCAGCCTGCCCAGAGCAAAATCCAATGGTTGTTGGCTTCGCCCCCCAAGTAGCTTTCGGGTAGTGCGGTGCCCGCCCGGCGTCTGCCTTTCTTGCAATTCCTTGGGGTTGACCAATCGCGGACGGCCTGTTAATCTTCGTGGTTTCAGACAATTTGGCTGAGTTTACATGGACTCATGGGAGCCGGCAGCCGTGCCTTACGACAGCGTAGTATGCGTTAAACAAGTCCCCGATACGGCCAACGTAACCACCGAGGCGATGCGGGAAGATGGGACCGTGAACCGGGGGGCATTGCCCACCATCTTCAACCCGGAAGACCTCCATGCGCTGGAAGCGGCCCTGGCCGTTCGCGACGCTTATGGGGGCACGGTAACCGTTGTCAGCATGGGGCCGCCCAAAGCGGCGGACGTGCTTCGCGATTGCCTCTTTCGCGGCGCCGATAGGGCGATCCTGCTGACCGACCGCCGCGCGGCGGCCAGCGACACATTGGCCACGAGCTACATTCTCGCTCAAGCGGTAAAAACGATCGGCCGTTACGATTTCGTCTTCTGCGGCCGTCAGGCCATCGACGGCGACACGGCCCAGGTCGGCCCTCAATGCGCCGAAAAGCTCGGCATACCGCAGGTTACCTATTTGCAGGAGATGATTTCGGTCGATGGCCGCGTCGCCCGAATCAAGCGGAGCATAGGCCACGGTTGGGAGATCGTCGATGCGAAATTGCCGGTGTTGATTACGGTGCTGGATTCGGCCAACCGTCCGCGTCCGCAGGCCGCGCGTCGGGTAATGAAAGCGAAACGGGCGAAAGTGCCCGCCGAAGTGGCGATGGCGGTCAAAGCCGAGATGCCAGACGCCCCGGAAGACCAGCTTGCGGCTGAAACCGAACGCCGCGTCAAGCTGTTGGAATCGCAGGGCCTCTTGATCGAGCAATGGGATTTAGACCGGATCGGCGCCGATCTCAATCGTTGCGGACTGGCCGGTTCGCCGACGAAGGTCAATCGCATCCAAGCGATCGTTTTGACCAAGGAAGGCTACAGCGAAGTGCTTCCGACCGAGGAAGGCATTGGAAATTTGATACACGAATTGGTAGTTGACAGAACTTGGGGGTGATGAAGGGGGGATTGGGGATTAGGGATTAGGGATTAGAAGCCCGCGCCCGACGCTCCAAGCCCGTACTTCTAATCCCTAATCCCCAATCCCCAATCCCTATTTATGACAGAACCAAATCGCCAAGGCGAAGTCTGGGTATTTGCCGAACAAGAAGACGGCGCGCTGCACGATGTTTCACTGGAGCTTTGCGGCAAGGCGCGCGAGTTGGCCGACCGATTGGGCGTCAAAGCCGGAGCGGTCCTGCCCGGGGCCGGCGTGGGCGAAATGGCCAAACGGCTCATTTCCCACGGCATCGACAACGTCTATCTCGTCGATCACCCTCGGCTGTCGCATTATCAAACGCTTCCTTACGCCAAAGTTCTCGAAACGCTGATCGAGAAGCATAGGCCGCAGATTTGCATCGTCGGCGCCACGGCCGTCGGCCGCGACCTGGCCCCGCGCGTGGCCTCGACGCTCCGCGCCGGACTGACGGCCGACTGCACGGACCTGGACATCAGCGACGTGACCGATCCGAAAACCGACGTCGAGCATAAGAATCTGCTGCTGCAAATTCGCCCTGCGTTTGGCGGAAACATCATCGCCACGATCGTCAACTACGACCAATGGCCGCAGATGGCGACTGTCCGCGAGGGCGTCATGCCGCTGAAGCCGGCCGACAACGCACGGCAGGGCAACATTATCGTGGAAAAGATCGAAATCGACGACACGGCGATGGCCCTGAAGTTGATCCAACGGCACGTCGAAGCGAAGAAGGTGAACTTGAAGGGCGCCAGAGTGATCGTCGCCGGCGGCGGAGGCATCGGCAGCAAGGACAACTTCAAGCTGATTTACGATCTGGCCGGGGCCATCGGCGGGGCGGTCGGCGCAAGCCGCGCGGCCGTCGACGGCGGGCTGATCGACAAGGAGCATCAAGTCGGCCAGACCGGCACGACCGTCCGGCCGGCCTTGTACATCGCCGTGGGCATCAGCGGCGCGGTCCAGCACCGCGCCGGCATGGAAGAATCGGCCAAGATCATCGCCATCAACACCGACCGCGACGCCCCGATTTTCGGCGTCGCCCATTACGGCATCGTCGGAGATTTCAAGGAAATCATTCCGATGATGATTAAGGCGATTAAAGAGAAGAAGTAGTGGGTAGTGGATAGTGGGTAGTGGGTAGTAAAAAAACGCCCCGCGACTGCGGTCGCGGGGGAAGTTCCGCTTGCGGTTTCGCGGAAGTAGGGTGCGTGAAACGCACCAGAACCGAAGTTGCGTTTCACACCCCCAACGAAACAGTACAATTGGTGCGTTTCACGCACCCTACGAAATAGATTATTTCCGAGGAGTTCCTCCGTGGCGAATTACTTTCTCGACAACGACGACATTCAATTCCTGTTTAAGCACATCGATCTGGCCGAGTTGGCCCGCATCCAGGAAGACGATTTCACGCGCAATGGCGACGGTGACGGCGATCTTGCGCCGCTGGACGCTGCCGACGCCGTGGACAATTACCGCCGCGTACTGGAAATTGTCGGCGAAGTGGCGGCCGAAGTTGTCGCCCCCAGCGCCGAGCAGATCGACCGCGAGGGCAACACTCTCAACGAGGACGGCACCGTCACGCTTCACCCGTTGGTCCAAGAAAACCTCAATCGGCTCAGCCAAGCCGACATGATGGGCTTCACGCTTCCCCGCCGCTACGGAGGCCTGAACTGCCCTTGCCTGATCTACACGATGGCCACCGAGATGATCAGCCGGGCCGACACCTCGCTGATGAACCTGTTCGGACTGCAAGGCATCGCCGAAACCGTTTACGCCTTCGCCAACGACGAGATCAAGGACGAGGTTCTGCCTCGCTTCGCTCGCGGCGAAGTCACCGGCGCGATGGTCCTCACCGAACCGGACGCGGGCAGCGACTTGCAAGCCGTCCGGCTCCGCGCGTTCCAGGACGACCAGGGCAATTGGTATCTCAACGGCGTTAAGCGGTTCATCACCAACGGCTGCGGCGAAATCCTGCTGGTTCTCGCCCGCAGCGAGCCGGATATCTCCGACGGACGCGGCTTGAGCCTGTTCATCACCGAGCGAAACGAGCAGGTGAAGGTTCGCCACTTGGAAGAAAAGATGGGCATTCACGGCTCGCCCACCTGCGAGTTGGTGTTCGACAACACGCCTTGCCGGCTGGTCGGCGAGCGTCAGCGCGGCTTGATCACATACGTCATGGCGTTGATGAACGGCGCTCGGGTCGGCATCGCCGCCCAATCGCTGGGCGTCGCCGAGGCGGCCTATCGCATGGCGCGGACCTACGCCCACACCCGACAGCAGTTCGGCGGTCCGATCGAGCGTCTGCCCGCCGTGGCCGAGTTGGTCACCGACATGAAAATCGACATCGAGGCCGGCCGCGCGTTGACCTACGAGACCGCGCGGGTTTGCGACCACGAAAACAACAACCTCCGCGTCATGGAATTCGGCTCCGAGCTTGACGCTGATGAGAAAAAACGCCGCAAGCAGTTGTCCCGCTCGTTGAAGCGGATGAATGGAATGCTCACGCCCATGAGCAAATACTTCTGCTCGGAGATGTGCATCAGCGTGGCCAATAGAAATATCCAGGTGTTGGGCGGGTCGGGCTACATCAAGGACTACGCCGCCGAGCGGCACGCCCGCGACGCACGAATCACCACCATCTACGAAGGCACCAGCCAATTGCAGGTCGTGGCGGCCGTGCGAGGCGTCACCTCCGGCTCGTTGAACACCTGGGCCGAGGAACACGAAAATCGCACCTACGACGATCCGATGCTCGAGGAGTTGAAGCAAAAACTCGTCGAACTCCGCAAACGGATCGACGAGGCCGTGAAGTTCGTCAAGACGCAATCGACATCGTATCTCGATCTGTCCGGACGCCGCCTGGTCGATTCGGCGATCGCGGTCATCTGCGGCCATCTATTGCTGGCGCAAGGAGCCGGCGATGAACGGAAGAAGCGGGTTGCCCGGCGCTACATCGAGCGGGAATTGCCCGTCGCGCGGATGAACCTCGAGCAAATCCACCGCGGCGATATGTCGCCGCTGGAGGAATACGCCTTGCTGGCCGGGCCGGTTCCACCGGCAATCTGAGCCGTTCAATGCTCCGATGTATGCGGAGTACCCCCGCCAATTTGTCGATTTTCACCCCCGCTGGTCAATCGACCAAAAATCGGGCACAATATGTGTGCGTAAAAAATCGACCATCAATCAATATTCAATCCAAAACGACAGGAAATACGCAGATGAGTTCCACGATAGTTGACATTCGCGCCCGACAGATTCTCGACAGCCGCGGCAATCCGACCATCGAGGTCGACGTCGATTTGGCCGACGGTTCTTTCGGCCGTGCGGCTGTCCCCAGCGGGGCCAGCACCGGAATCCACGAGGCCCTCGAACTCCGCGACGGCGACAAATCTAAATACCTCGGCAAAGGCGTGCTGACGGCTGTTGACAACGTCAACACGAAAATCGCCGACGAAATGTGCGGATTCGACGCGCTCGATCAAGTCGGATTGGACCGGCGGATGATCGAACTCGACGGGACGGAGAACAAGAAGGAGTTGGGGGCGAACGCGATTTTGGGCGTGTCGTTGGCCACGGCCCACGCGGCGGCGAACTTCTGCGGCCTGCCGCTGTTCCGCTATCTGGGCGGCGTCGGCGCCCGGCTCCTGCCCGCCCCCATGATGAACATCGTCAACGGCGGTTCGCACGCCGACAACGCCGTCGACGTGCAGGAGTTCATGGTCATGCCGTTGGGTTTCGATTGTTTCAGCGACGCCATTCGCTGCGGATGCGAGGTGTTCCACAACCTCAAGAAGGTGTTGCACGACAAGAAGTATTCGACCAACGTCGGCGACGAAGGCGGATTCGCACCCGACCTGAAAAGCAACGCCGAGGCCCTCGATCTGATCGTCGAGGCAATCGGCAAGGCCGGCTACGAGCCGGGCCGCCAGGCTTTCATCGCCCTGGACCCCGCCGCCTCCGAATTTTACGACGAAAACAAGAAAAAATATTCCTTCGACGGCCGCGAGATCGACTCGGCCGCGCTGGTCGATATCTACGCCAAGTGGGTCGATAAATATCCGATCTGCTCGATCGAGGACGGCTTCGCCCAGGACGACTGGAACGGCTGGAAGCTGATGACCGAACGGCTCGGCGAGCGGATTCAACTGGTCGGCGACGACCTGTTCGTCACCAACGTCAAGCGGCTGCAACGCGGCATCGACGAGGGCGTGGCCAACAGCATCCTCATCAAACTTAACCAGATCGGCACGCTGACCGAGACGATCGAGGCCATCGAGTTGGCCCGGCGAAACGGCTATTCGAGCGTCACCAGCCACCGCAGCGGCGAGACCGAGGACGCGACCATCGCCGACCTGGCCGTGGCCCTGGGCACCGGACAGATCAAGACCGGCTCGGCCTCGCGCACCGACCGCATGGCCAAGTACAATCAGCTTTTGCGGATCGAAGAACTCCTTGGCGACGACGCCCTCTACGGAGGCCCGTTGTTCCCAAAGAAATTAACGCGTTAACCTAATTGGGCAAAATGTCGAATGTCGAAAGACAAATGACGAATGGATGACGAAATTCAAATGACGAGTTGGCGCAGGCGAGACCCCTTCGGCATTTGAATTTCGTCATTCCTCATTCATTCGACATTTGAATTTCGCCATTCGTCATTCATTCGACATTTGAATTTCGTCATTCCTCATTCATGGCATTTTTAGTCGAAAGCCCCTGGCCCGTCCTGTTTTCCGGCGTCGTCGTCGAGGCCGGCTTGGCCGTTGGCCTGCTCGTCACCGGACGCGGCAAGCTGATCTGGTTTATGCTGCTGGTTGCGGTGCTCACGCTGGCCGGCCTCGTCGTCGAGAGGCTGGTGGTCACCGACCGGGAGGCGATCACCGACACGCTGTTCACGGCGGCGGTGGCCGTCGAAGACAACGACCTCGAACGGCTTCTCGATTGCATTTCTCCGTCGGCAGAGGAACCGCGGCGGATGTCGCGATGGATACTGGACCGATTCGACGTGGAGAAGGCCGTCATCCGCAACCTGACGATCGACATCAATCGGTTGACCAGCCCTCCGACGGCCAACGCCCGCTTCCAGGCGATCGGCAAGGGAAAAGACCGGGGCGGGGTGTTCCCCTACAACTCCTACGCTCAGCGCGTCGTGGTAAAAATGCGGCTGGAGAACGGCCGCTGGCTGGCTACCGGCTACAGCATCGACGGCGTGACGCCGAATCGACTATGAAATACCAGCTCAATGTCGCCGTGACGCCGGACCGATTATGAAGTACTTGCTCAACGTCGCCGTGCTGGTCGGGCTGGCCGTATACGGGGCGGCGTTCTTCGCCGTGCCGCTGCCCGATCTGGCGGCCAGAACGGGCGAACCGCTGCAACGATGGCAACTGCTCGTTCAAATCATCCTCTTGCCCGAAGACTGGCTCTTTGCCGCCTGGTTCGGCAACCCTATGAGCTTCTCGCTGCTCGATCGGTTGCCGGTGCTGCTGGTCGCCGGCGGCATCCTCGCTTGGGCGTACTTGCTGGGGTGGCTGATCGTCGGATTTTTTGAGGGTGTAGGCTCCCGTCGCCGAGCGGAGCCTGAAAATAATCGGACTCGGGAGGCGCCCCCCGCAAGCCAGCCTCCAATCAAGCTCACCCGGCTGGAGACGTTTGTATTCTCGATGGGCGCCGGTCTGGCCGCGCTCGGCGCATGGACCCTGATAATGGGCCTATTCGGCGTGCTCGATCGAGTTTGGACGGTTGCCGTTCCGGGCGCGGCGACGCTTCTGGCGACGTTGTGGGTGCGGTTCCGCGTCGCGGCGTCGCGGCCGTTCGCCCTGCCCGAAGCCGCCGAAGCGGCGATTCAACAGCCGGCCCGACAAACCGAGGAGATGCTCGGGCCGAGATGGCTCTGGCTGGCCGCGCCGTTCGCGGCGGCGATCGTGTTGGCTGCGATGTTGCCGCCGGTCGATTTCGACGTCCGCGAGTATCACCTGCAAGCGCCGAAGGAGTTTTATCAACAGGGTCGAATCACTTTCCTGCCGCACAACGTTTACGCCAACATGCCGCTGGGGGCCGAGATGCTGGCCCTGTTGACAATGGTCATATCGGGCGACTGGTGGCTCGGCGCGTTGGCCGGCAAGACGGCTATCGCCGCTTTTACGCCGCTCTGCGCGCTGGGCTTATACGCGGCCGGGCGGCGGTTCTTCTCCACCACTGCCGGAGTCGCCGCCGCGCTGGCCTACATCTCGATCCCCTGGGTTGTCGGCCTCTCGGCAAGCGGACTGATCGAAGCCGCCACGGCCTGCTACACGCTGCTGGCCGTATACGCGCTGCTTTTACGCGGCGGGAGAACAATTTTCTTGGCCGGCTTCTTCGCCGGCGCGGCGGTGGCCACGAAATATCCGGCCGCGCTGTTCGTTCTCGTGCCGATGGGCGTCTGGGTCGTTGTCAACGGTTTCGCAAATCGCGATTCCGCCTGTTTAGCGGCCGACGGCACGTCGGCCTCGAAGCGGAAAAACGACAAACGCGATTCCGCCGCCGTGCCGGTGGCCGCTAAACAGACAAGACGTTTTCCAATCGCCGCGAAACGCTTGACGTTGTTCCTGCTGGCGGCGACGGTATGCGGCGGGCCGTGGTTCGTAAAGAATTGGGCCTTCACCGGAAACCCGACCTATCCCCTGTTGTACGAAGCGTTCGGCGGCAAGACGTGGAACGAGGAGAAGAACCGGCGTTGGAACGAAGTGCATCGACCGAAAGAATTCTCGCCCGACACCCTCGGCAAGGATTTGGGATCGGTCGCCATGACGAGCCAATGGATTAGCCCGCTGATCGTGCCTCTGGCGGCGTTGGCGTTGTTGGGACTGTTCGGCGCCGCGGGGCCTCCGGCGGCTTGGCGACCGATCGTCTGGCCGCTGTTCGCCTATTTCGCTTTCGTTATCGCCGCCTGGTGGTTGTTCACTCACCGGATCGACCGATTCTGGTTTCCGGTCTTGCCGGTCATGGCCTTGCTGGCCGGAGCGGGGGCGTGTTGGAGCGCCGCTCGATGGTGGCGCGGCCTGTTGCGGGCAATGATTATTTTCGGCCTGACGGCGAACTTCCTCGTCGCCGCGTCGGCCGTTTGGTACAACGCCTGGTTCGTCCCGTTGCACTTCCTCCGCGACGACCCGCGATTGATCGACCCTTGGCATTGGCGGCTGGACGTCCGCTCGACCGGCGGCACGATCCTGACGGTCGGCGACGCGGCGGTATTCGATTTCCACTCGCCGGTTTTGTATAGCACTTGCTTCGACGATTGCGTTTTCGAACGGCTCGTCGAAGGCAAGACCTCGTCGGAAGTGTTGGCCGAGTTACGTTCGCGGGACATCGAGTTCATCTATGTAAGCTGGGGCGAGATCGCCCGGTATCGAAGCAAGGGCAACTATGGCTTCACCGATTTCGTTCAGCCGGAAGTTTTCGACCGTCTGGTTGAAGACGAGGTGCTCGAGCCGTTGCCGCCGATAAACGGCTTTTCCGGTCGGGCATACCGGGTGGCGAAGTAAGACAAACAGGAACCCCGTAAACGGGGTTGATAGATATCTCGCATACTACCCAAATCCTCCCGGCGTAAACGCCGGGTTAGCCTCCGGTCATTTTCCACTGCATTATCAAGCTGACTCTCAATAGCCGCCTTCAGCACGATGGCCACAAGAAACATGCCCGTAAAAAATCTCCCAATTTGGAACGGCTGAAGATCAGTCCCGCATTTTACCCAGCGCTTGCAGCAGCGAGGCGATCATCTCCTCGGTGTGAGCGGCGGTCAGGCTGACGCGGAGCATCGCTTCGCCCTCGGGCACGGTCGGCGGCCGAATCGCCGGGACGAACAGCCCTCGCTCCATCATTTTCGCCGCGAGCGCCGTCGCTCGTTGCGGGTCGCCAACTACGATCGGCACGATCTGGCCGGCCGACGGGCCGGTGTTCCAGCCGCGCTCGCCGAGTTCGCGGCGCAGCGTTTCCGCCCGGTCGAGGAGCGACACCCGTCGTCCGGGTTCATCGGCGACGATGTCCAGCGCCGTCAACGCAGCGGCCGACGCGGCGGCGGGCCCGGCCGTGGAAAAGACGTAAGACCGGGCGCGATTGACCAGCCACTCGATCAGCGATCGGCTACCCGAGACAAATCCTCCGGAGCAGCCCAGCGCCTTGCTGAGCGTGCCGACGCGGACGTGTACGCGGTCCTCGACGCCGAGATGTTCGGCCGCGCCGCGTCCGCCCGGTCCGAAAACGCCCGTGGCGTGGGCTTCATCGACCAAAAGCATCGCACCGTGCCGCTCGGCCAGTACGGCCAACTCGGGCAGAGGGGCCAGGTCGCCGTCCATGCTGAACAGCCCGTCGGTGACTATCAGACGGCGGCGGTAACGTGACGAGGCCTCGAGCAATTCGCTTAGCCGGCGGCAATCGTTGTGCGGATATACGCGCACGTCGGCCCGCGAGAGCCGGCAGCCGTCCCAAATGCTGGCGTGGTTCTTTCGGTCGCAGAAGACCGCGTCGCCCTGACCGACAAGCGCGGCAATGGCGCCGATGTTGGCGGCGAAGCCCGAGGAAAACAGCAGGGCCGCTTCGCTCCCCTCGAACTCGGCCAGCCGACTTTCGAGCCGGCGATGCAGATCGGTGCGGCCGGTGACCAGCGGGCTGGCCCCGCTGCCCCAGCCATACCGGGCGTCGGCCTCGCCTACCGCGCGGCTCAAACGTTCGTCCCCGGCCAGACCGAGATAATCGTTCGAACCGAAGTTCAACAACTCGCGCCCGGCGATCGATAGCCGCGCCGATTGCCGGCCGTCATGCGTCACCGGGCGGCGGCGCAGATGTTGCCGTTCGAGCGATTCGAGTTCGTCGTCGATCCATGACAAAGCGTTCATTGGTGGAATGTTTTCTTGTCTCCGCTCGCCACTACTGCACTTCCCTCACGATCACGCGATTTCCAAGCACCTTGACCACTTCGATCTTTGCGCCGCGTTCGATCAATTCGCCGTCGGCGATGACATCGACGAGTCGGTCGCCGAATCGGGCTTTGCCGCCGGGAGTTAGCTGTGCGGCGACGGTCCCTCGTTTGCCGATCAGGTCGCGGTATTCGACCATGGCTTCCCGCCGGCTGATGGTTTCGGCTTCCTCGCCCTGCGGGGGATCGAGCATGAGGTGGCCGAATAGCCGCGATTTCGGCAGTTGATGCCGCAAGACAACCGCGAGGACGATGATTCCGACTATGGCGCCAGTGATGCTCAGCAGCGAGCTTTGCAGTTGGGAAAATTGATACTCGTTTCGCGGCCAGACGAAGGTTTGGCTGGCCAGCACGAGGGAGGCGAGCACCATCACGCCGCCGCCGAGTCCGAAGATTCCGAAGCCGGGAATAACGAACAATTCCAACAGCAGGAAACTCACGCCCGCGATAAACAGCGACGCCTCGAGCCAGCCGGCGGTTCCGCCCAGATACCGGCTCCAGAAGAAGATGAGGAAGCAGACGGCGGCGATGAAGCCGCCCAGTCCGAGGCCGGGCGTGTGGAGCTCGATGTACAGACCGGCTCCGCCGCAGAGCAGCAGAAGCAGGGCAACGTGCGGCGAGGCCAATGCCCGGATCAAGGTGTCGGCCCAGCCCGGCTCGGCAAGCGTCGGATCGTTTTGCAGTCCGTAGTGTCGCTTCAGTCCGGCAAAATCGTTTACCACCTGATTTGCCAGATGGTATCTATCGGCCTGATCTCCGCTGATTCGCAGCGGCGCGCCGGGGGTGGTGACCAGGGCGTCTTTTTTCCATTGACCGGGATCGGGCTGCTCTTGCAGTTCCTCGTCGCTGAAATACTCCGCGTCGCCCAGCCGTGTGCAGTGAAACACGTTCAGATTCGGGTCGATCATCGCCGCGATCAGCGACCAGGACCGTCCCTTGCGCGGGGCGAAGTTTTTAATCGCTTGCCGGGCGTCGTCGCTTTCCTCGCGGCTGGGTTCGCCGGCGCCGGCGCCTCCGAGCCGCGTGCCCGAATGCACTACCAACTGATCGCACGCCAGGGCGACGACGGCCGCGTCGGACAGCGCCTCGTCGGGAACGTAAGCCACGGTGCGGACCTTCTGCGGATCGAGGTCCAAGGCCAGGAAGTTGGCCAGCCGGATCGAGTCGGACAGCGATCCCCCGGGACTGCTGATCCAAAGGCAGATGAAGTTGACGTTGTGCTGGCTGATCTGATCTTGGATCATGCGTTGGGCCTTCTCGACCGAATCGGACCGGATCGGACCATGCAGATCGACGCGGACGGCCTTCCAATCGCCCAGCAGCGACGGGTCGTCCAGCAGGGCGGTGGCGGGGAGTTCGAGCGCGTCGGCCACTCCGCGGCGGTCGGCGGCCAGATAGCTGGCAAATCCCAACCGCCGCGCCTCTTCGCCGGAAAAGACGCCCGGCTCGCCGGCTCGCTTGACCGTTTGCAAATCGGCGGCGGCGCGGGTTTTTTTCAGCTCTTCCAGACCGTCGCGCGTGACGAACTCATCGCCCACTTCTGTCTTGACGCGAAGTATCTCCAACCCTTGGTCCAACATCCCCAGCGACAGCGGGGCGGGAACGGTCCGCCGCCGGCCGGCGATTTCGGCATACGCGCTGCGCTGCGTCGGGGTGATGGTTTTTTCGTCCGCGCCGGCCGCGCCGATCGAGGCGTCCGGGGCCATGATTATTTCCTGGCAAGCGATGACCGCCAGCACGGCGTGACCCTCGATCGAACGCGGCAAATAGGCCACCGTCCGCACGCCGGCGAGTTCCTCGCTGGAGATGAAACTGGCCAGATCGTGGGCGGCGCCAAAATCGCTACCCCGTCCAAAATCGGTTTGACCCGGCGCAACCTCGAAATCGAATACCAGCGTGAGGCGTTCGTTCTCTTGCTTGGGTTTATCGATCGCGCGGCGGACCATTCGCCGGGTATCGCTGACGGTGTCGCCGGTTATCGGCAGTCTGACGTGGATGAAGCGGCCCATCCGCCGCGGCTGGTTCGCTTCTTCCTGGGCGGCGGCGATCCCGTCAAAATCAGACGACATCGACAATGCCGCGGCAAAAAGGAAAATCGCCGCAGCGAAACCTGCAATATTTTTTGTCATGGCGCGGGCACCTCCATCAATTGATTATAGATTCAGCGTTTCCGCCGTCAATTCAGGGGGGGAACTGCCAAGGAACATCCTTTACTCTCTTGGAAACTTTTACCGCACGAGAGTACACCGCTCCCGTGCTCCGAAATTTCCCTTGAGTTGCATCTTGTTCCCATGCTCCGCATGGGAACACACTGCTCCCGCGCTCTGCGTCGGTGTTACGGGGCATCTCAGGATTCTTCCTTGTTCCCATGCTCCGCATGGGAACACACTGCTCCCGCGCTCCGAAATTTCCCTTGGCATTCCGTCATTCCGCTTTATCCATCTCGGCCATCAGCATTTGAATATCTTCCCAAACGGGTCGCTTTGCCGAGGGGTTTCGCAGCAGATAGGCCGGATGATAGGTGCAGACGACGTGGATGCCGTTGAAATCGAGCACCCGGCCGCGTAAATGGCCGATCGGTTCAGTCGTGTCGAGCAGGTTCTGCGCGGCCACCGCTCCCAAGCAGCAGATGAACTTCGGTTGGATAATTTCCAGTTGTCGGTCGAGATACTCGCGGCAGTTGGCGGCTTCGTCCGGCAGCGGATTGCGGTTGCCGGGCGGACGGCAGCGAAGGATGTTCAGAATATACACGTCCTTGCGGCTGGTTTTCATCCCTTTTTCGATAATGTCGGTCAGGAGCTGTCCGGCGCGACCGACGAACGGACGGCCGATGCGGTCTTCGTCCGCCCCGGGCGCTTCGCCGCAGAAGACCAGTCGGGCATAAGGGTTGCCCTCGCCGAAGACGGTTTGCGTCCGCTTGCGGGCCAATTCGGCGCAGCGGGTGCAGGCGGCGACTTCCGCGGCGACTTGGGCCAGCGCGGCCTCGCGAGTGTCGGCCGGCGGCGCCTTTGGACGGGCCGCCGGAGCGGCCGCGGCGGCGGAACGAGAACAGACTCGCGGTTTCGGAACGTGAGTCACTCCCGCCCGTTGGAGTGATTCAAACCGCTGGATCGCCGCTTCGTTGATGTTGCGCGCCATGATGATTTTGTTGTGAACAACGGAGGATAATGTTTATATGAATTCAAATGTCCAATAGAACAAAAGTAGCCGAGTGATGCCAGCCCTGGGATGATCTTCGCTGCATCGCCGAAGGCGGCAATTCTCTGCTGTTTGACAAAGCACTAGCAAACAGTCGCCATCGCAACTATCATAGAGACTTATGGGTGTTCCTCAAGTTGTTATCGTCGGCCGGCCCAATGTGGGTAAATCGAGCCTGTTCAATTGGCTCGCGGGGCGGCGCATCGCCATTGTCGATCAAACGGCCGGCGTTACCCGCGACCGAGTTACCCAACTTATCGAAATTCACGACCATTTTGTCGAATTGGTCGATACCGGCGGGATGGGGATCGAGGACGCCGACAATCTGACCGAACACGTCGAGGAGCAGATTCAGGTGGCCGTCGATTCGGCCCAGGTCGTGTTGTTCGTGGTCGATTGCCGCACCGGACCGACACCGCTCGACCAGGAGGTGGCCAAACGGCTCCGCTACCTGACCGTTCCGGTGCTGTTGGTGGTGAACAAGACGGATGCCCCGTCGATGGACTCGCAGGCCGACGAATTTTACCGTTTCGGTCGGAAGCTGGTTCGGGTAAGCGCGATGGAGAACCGGGGCAAGGCGGAGTTGCTCGACGCGATTGCCGAGCGGCTGCCGGAACCCTCGCCCGGCGACGAATCGCCCTCCAATCCGGTGATGAAAGTCGCCATGGTGGGCCGCCGCAACGTGGGCAAGAGCACGCTGGTCAACACGCTGGCCAAGGCCGAACGGATGATCGTCAGCGAAGTGCCGGGCACGACCCGCGACAGCGTCGATGTCCGATTCGAGATGGACGGGCAGACCCTGCTGGCCATCGACACGCCCGGCTTCCGGCGCGGAAAAAGCATCGGCACCGACGTCGATTTTTACAGCACCCACCGCGCGCAGCGCAGCATCCGCCGCGCCGACGTGGTGCTGATGTTCTTCGACGCCACGCAACGAATCAGCAAGGTCGATAAACAACTGGTCGATTACATCTCCGAGCAGTACAAGCCCTGCATGTTCGTCGTGAACAAGTGGGACCTTCTGGCGGCCACCATGCCGACCGAGAAGTGGGTGATCTATCTGCACGACACCTTCCGCACGATGTGGTATGCGCCGATCGCCTTTATCACCGGCCAGACCGGCAAAAACGTCAAGGCGATGCTCAACCACGCCCGGATGCTCTTCAAGCAGTCGACGCATCGCGTGGGCACGGGCCGGCTGAACCGCGAGGTCCGCGCGGCGTTGGAACAGAACCCGCCGCCGTTGAACCGCAACCGGCGGCCGAAAATCTACTATGCCACGCAGGTCGCCTCTCAGCCGCCGACCGTGGTGCTGTTTTGCAGCGATCCGAAGGCCATTTCCCCGCAGTATCAGCGGTATTTGCTGCGCGTCTTCCGCGACAAGCTGGAGTTCGGCGAAGTGCCCATCAAACTCTACCTCCGCCGGCGGACGCAAGAGGATCCGCGAGACGAGATCGACGGCAAACTGCAAGGGTAATGCCGGTCTGATGAAAAATGGGGGACCGGCTCCGCAATTAGATGCGATTTTGCACTACTGAAAACGCTGAATACTGCGGCGCCTGTCCCGATTTTCACCCGTTTTCTTAACAACAGGCAAAGCTGTAAGAAAACGCGGCCCCAGCCATTCCCCCATTGTCTCGTGGGTTGCGGAGCGGCCCATTGTTTCCAGCGCGCAGATGGTGTAAAATCGCCAAAAATTGGGGCATTACGTCGTGTATGTATGCCCGGCGATGAGTAATCGGCAGACGGTCTAATTGGAGGTTATGGTATGATTTTAGGTGTTGCGAAGGAGATTTTGGATCGGGAAAAGCGCGTGGCGGCCATCCCTGAAACGGTTGCCGAATTCGTCAAATTGGGGTTCGAAGTGATCGTCGAGACCGGCGCGGGGCTGGGCGCCTTGAAATCCGACGCCGAATACGAACAGGCCGGTGCAAAGATTGTCGGCGGCCCCGAGGAGATATTCTCCAAGGCCGACGTGGTGCTAAAGGTCAAACAACTCTGCTTCAACGAAAAGCTCGGCAAGCACGAAGCCGACTTGATCGGCGACGGCAAAATGCTGGTCACTTTCCTGCATCCCGCCTCGCCGTCGAGCCACGAGATCGTCCGCAAGCTGCAAGCAAAAAACGTCACGTCGCTGACCATGGACGGGATACCGCGCACGTCGCGCGCCCAGCGAATGGACGCGCTGACTTCCATGAGCACCATAACCGGCTACAAATCGGTGCTGATAGCGGCGAACTCGTTCCCCAAGTTCATCCCCATCATCGGCACCGCCGTGGGGACGGTCAAGCCGGCGACGTTCCTCATCGTGGGCATCGGCGTGGTCGGGTTGCAGGCCATCGCCACCGCGAAACGGCTGGGCGGAACCGTCAGGGCCATGGACATCCGCGAGGAAGCAAGAGTAGGCGCCGACAGCCTGGGGGCTGAAATCGTGGGCTTCGACGTGCCCGCCGACTTGGCGCATGGCGAGGGCGGATATGCCAAGGCCCTGCCCGACGAATGGCTTAATAAAGAACGCGAGCAACTGGCAACCTTGTTGGAAAAGACCGACATCCTCATTCTCAGCGCCTTGGTTCCCGGCGAAGTGGCCCCGATCCTGATCACCAAAGAAATGATCGGCATGATGAAACCCGGCTCGGTCGTCATGGACATTTCGGTCGACCAGGGCGGGAATTGCGCCGCCACGCACCCGGGCCGTGAAATCGAGGTCGGCGGCGTGGTCATCAACGGCACCTGGAACATTCCCGGCTCGATGCCCGTCCACGCAAGCTGGCTGTATGCCAACAACCTGATGCACTACATGAAGAATCTCTTCAAAAACGGCGTCGACGCGCCAGACTTCGACGATGATATCGTGCGTCACTCCCTCGTCACCCGCGACGGCAAGATAGTTCACGCCGGCGCGTTGAAGGCGATGGCGTAGGATTCCCACAACCCCTCAACGGAACCACGGGAGTACGAAAACAAATGCTGGATTTAGTCTTGATGTTGCTGGTGTTCGCGGTTTCCTTTGTCATCGGCTACCTGATGATATCGCGGATACCGCCCCGTTTGCATACCCCCTTGATGTCGATGACCAACGCGATCTCGGCGGTCACGATTCTCGGGGCATTCCTGTTGTTCTCGGAGGAATTGACTGGCGTCCAGAAGGCGATCGGCGGGGTGGCGGTGGCCGCGGCGGCCTTTAACGTCATCGGAGGTTTCGCCATTACCAACCAGATGCTCAAATTATTCCAGCATCGAGACGCGCACGAGTAGCCACCCGGTCGTCGTGCCCGCCGTTTTTTATTATTTTTTTCCGTATCGAGACTCGGACAATCGCTCATGCACGGTTCATCGCACATATTGATCGATTTGGCGATTATCGCCATTCTCTGGCTCGGCGTATGGAGATTTAAGACGCCCCCCGGCGCCCGCGTGGGCAATTTAATGGCCGCCTTCGCGCTGCTATGCGCGGCAGTGGTCGTGCTCATTCGCAATCCCGTTTTGAACCCGGCCGTTGTGGCCTGCGTTTTCCTTATCGGCGGCGCGGTGGGGTGGATCGTGGCGATGCGGGTGAACATGTTGCAAATTCCCGCCATGGTTGCCTTTCAACACGGGGCCGGCGGTGTCGCCGTAGTGCTCGTTTCCTGCGTTGAGCTTACTCGGGATATGGCCTCGTTGCCCGCCATCGGAATCTTCTCCGGCCTGCTGGGCATTGTTCTGGGCGGCGCTACCTTCAGCGGAAGCATGGTCGCCAGCGGAAAACTCGCCAACCGCCTCAAGCAGACGCCGACGATCTATCCCGGACATTCCGCCATGCTGCTGCTGAATGTATTGGCGGTGATCGCGCTTGGAATAATGGCCGCCATGGCCGGCGGCTCCGCGCTGACGTATCTGCTCACCGGGCTGATAGTCGCTTCGGTTTGTCTCGGAGTCTTGTTTTCGATCCGCATCGGCGGCGCTGACATGCCAGTGCTGATCTCGTTCCTCAACGCCACAGCGGGGTTGGCCGCCGCCTTCTGCGGCATCATTATCGAAAACCGTCTGCTGATTGCCTGCGGCGCGACGGTGGCCGCCTCCGGCTCGATCCTTACCCATGTAATGTGTAAGGCGATGAACCGCGATTTAACGAAACTTTTGGGCGGTTCGTCGTTGAAACACAAGCCCGCGCAGACCACCCCCCATGCCGAAGAAGTACAAGGCACGGCCGAGCCGCAAACCGATAAAACCGACGAAGGCCAACCGGCCCGCGACCCCATGGAACGCGCGGTCGAGGCCGCTCGCGAGGCCGAAAAAGTCATCATCATACCCGTCTACGGAATGGCCTTGGCGCATGCTCAATTTGAAACCGTCAAACTTGCCGACAAATTGGCAAAGATGGATAAGAGCGTGAAATTCGCCATTCATCCAATTGCCTGACGGATGCCGGGTCACATGCATGTCCTGCTCGCCGAGGCCAACGCCGACTCGAACATGCTCTTCGACATGGACGACGTTAACAACGAATTTTCCCAAACCGATTTCGTTGTGGTAATCGGTGCTTGTGATGTGGTCAATCCGGCCGCCAATGCCGCCGAGGACACGCCCATCTCCGGCATGCCGATCCTGCTCGCCCACGAAGCAAAACATGTCGCGGTTTGCAACCTCGACGAGCGGCCGGGATATTCGGGCGTGGAAAACCCCTTGTATAAAAACTCAAACACAATCCCGCTCTTCGGCGACGCCAAAGCCACGCTCGGCCGTTTGCTCGAATTGCTCGCCTGATTCAACCCGTGTATTTACGATAAGCCGCCGATTGCCGGATTCCGATTTTCGTACAGGCCACAGGTTATACTGTGGACGGTTGAAATTGTCCGATCCTTCCATCCCGCAAAATATCGGACAAACCAAGCCGTGCAAGGTATACTAATACTATCGGGAGAGAACGCATGCCGAAATCCGTTTCGCCATTGGTGGGCATAGTGATGGGCAGCGACAGCGATTGGCCGAAGATCAAGGCCGCCGCCGCCGCGCTGGATGAGTTCGGCGTGGCCTTCGAGGCCCATGTGATGAGCGCCCATCGCACGCCCGAGGTCGTTCAGCAGTATGCCTCGACGGCCGTCGAACGCGGTTTGAAGGTGATAATCGCCGCCGCCGGCGGGGCCGCGCATCTGGCCGGAGTAGTCGCCTCGCACACCACGTTGCCGGTCGTCGGATTACCGGTCGCCACCGACATGGCCGGCGGGCTGGATTCGTTGCTTTCGACCGTTCAGATGCCCGGCGACGTGCCGGTGGCCACCGTCGCCGCCGGGGGCGGTGGTCCGCGAAACGCCGGACTGTTCGCCGTTCAGATCATCGCGCTCGGCGATCCGGCCCTGCAAGAAAAACTCGCCGCCTTCAAACGCAAGCTGGTCGAAAAAGTCGGCTGCAAGGACAAAGCTTTGCAGGAAATGCTGGATTAAACCCAATGCTGTTCATGTTTCCATAACAATGTGAGACGCATCCACCCTTCAGCATGCCCAGGGAGAACTTACGATGCCGCGGCGCTGTTTTCGTCTTCTGCTGATAGTTAGTTACCTTGCGGCCGCGTCGCAATCCGGCCGGGCAGCTGAGCAGGCCGACGCCCTTCGGTTGACGCTTCCGCCGGTCTGCTACGCCGTCGTCGGCGAGCCAATGAGTATATATTACGACAACATCGTGCTCACCGAGAAGCACGAGCAATACCGCTTCGACATTCAAGGCGATCTCGGCGCTGCGGAATCGCGCCGATGGACCGTCACGCCCAAGGCCGAAAACGTGGACGATCACGTCATTTCCGTATCGGTGAGCGACATGACGGGCCGGTTGATCCAGCGGGGAAAGATGGTCCTTCACGTCGCGCCGGCCGATGCGGGGACAGGTCGAGCGATTCGGCTCCTGTTGGTGGGCGACAGCCTGACGCACCAGTCAATCTATCCGAATGAGATCGCGAGTCTTCTTACCCGGCCGGGCAATCCCGCCTGGACGATGTTGGGAACGCACCGGCCGAAACAGGCCGCCGAGGGTGTGACGCACGAGGGCTACGGCGGTTGGACGTGGGAGTTGTTCGTCAACCAAGGGCCGGACCCTGCCGGAAAACGCCATCGCAGCCCCTTCGTGTTCGCCGTGGACGGCGGCAAGCCCAGGCTCGATCTGGATCGCTATT
>Ga0123335_1001979_pt1 | contig 31791 bp, 30 predicted proteins | sample BiotimSIPDNA_2_FD_89707 | JGI IMG/M metagenome (GOLD analysis project Ga0123335, IMG submission 89707) | Anaerobic biogas reactor microbial communites from Washington, USA - Biogas_R2 time_0 SIP DNA | ecosystem: Engineered > Bioreactor > Anaerobic > Unclassified | place: Washington, USA... | reverse complement strand
TCTTTTCCACACCTTTATTGTATCCCTGCAAATACATATCCCTGTATGTTCCCTGAGCGGTAACAAGAACAGGCTCGTTATGAACATATCCGCCTGTGATAAAGAAACGGTATGAATGCGACATTGTATCATCAATTGTATTATCAGGCCATTTCCACTGTCCGCTTGTCTTTCCAGTAAGAGGATCAATACGCTCTAAAACTCTTGCATTTAAGCTGAAAGGAATGTTGGGATTGAGATTGTTAACAAACCAGATCTCATCCACACCATCCTGATCTAAATCAAAGGAAATAAAAGGCGCATACCAAACACCCGGAATAACACCATTCCCTAAGTCTCTTCTCCACATGACGACACCATCCATCGTGTATAATGCCATTTTTAATGTATCTGTTGGATAGTTAAACATCTCCGGCCATGGATCCAGATTTCCCTGACTGGAATATACAAACAGAACTGCCTCAGGCATATCCTGACCTAATGATACAGGTACCGAACGAACCTGTTTTAGCTTTATTCCCAAATTAAATTCCTTAAAACACTTAATATCCATTTTTTACTCCTATCTAGTTGGACAATTGTCCATTTCAATTAATTAATCTATCTATATAGTTCAAGTATCTCTTCCTGAAGGTCAGGATAAAGCTCTGCATTATGATAAGGTTTAATTGTCAAACTCCCATCCTTATCAATCATGTATTCAGTAAATCCCTGTATGAGTGTACCAGCTTTCTTTTTTGTCACTACGTTATAGCTGCTGTATCCGCTGTTCTGGTTGTATGCAAGAATTATTCCTTTGTACTTAATCGCATAATCATTCATGTGGTCATGCCCTGATATAAACGCTTGTGTGGAACCGTACTCAAGCATTACATCAAAAAATCCGTTATTATGTCCTGATGCACACACGCCTTCAAGCTTGCTCCCGAATAAAAGTTCAGCATCAGATTTTCCTTCAGACGCTTCATTATATGCTATGTTGAACTCCTGTAAAGGTATATGATTGAATACAACAGATTTAACAGTATGACCTTCTTTAGCGTTAATATCTTCAACAGTTTCTGTATACCACTGTATCTGGCTTTCTTTTATATAGTCATCTTTCCTATTGTTTGTGGAATCAATCTCCTCTTTATACTTTTCTATGTCATCGCTGGACATTTCGCTTCCGCTGTCAAAAAAGTACAGAGACTGACGGATACTGCCGTCAGAATTAAGAAGATTTATCACATGGTTGCCTACACCCCAGACTTCTTCACCGCTTTTTGTAGTCTTTATATCCGTTTCAGTCAAACAATGGGGATAGGATGCGAATATGTCCATCATCTTCTGTCTGGATATGCTGGCAATGTTGTCTCCCTCATGATTTCCAAGAACCAGCGTCCAGTAGACTCCAAGCTCCTCCATAAGCTCACCCAGTTGTTTTGCACGTCTCCTATTTAAAGCTGATGTGATATTATCTCCTACAAATACCACTAAGTCTGGTTTTTGTGAGGATATATTCTGTATAAGCATCTGTATCGTCACATTGCCATTTTCTTTGTATGTATCCAGATGAAAATCGGTAAAACCTATAATCTTAAAATCATCATCAAGATAATTGCCCGATGCATCTGTCTTTGCTAGAGATGTATACTCACCTTGAACCTTTACAACGTTATAGTCCTCGTTCTTTATGATAAGAGAATGGTCAAATTTATACGTCACAGGAAGAAAGGCTATAAGCATCCCAATTGTTACTGCTAAAACAATTATTATAGAGATTATTACTGTTTTTGAAAGTTTACCTTTTTTCTTTTTCTTTTCTGTATTTTTCATATGCCAGTTGCTCCTTTACTCTGTTTTTACTACAGTTTATTTATTCTCAATGAATGCTTCTAGTGCATTAAGCATCATCGATAAATCAAAAGTCTGCGAAAAATCTTTTGCATCAACACCTTCTGAATATTGGCTATAAAGACTAAGGCAGAGCTCATACCCTGCACCTTGCTGTGTTGGAAAATCCTTAAACAGTTCATACATATCTTGCGCATCATAGGTCATAAAAGGATTGTCAGCAATTACCTGAGGTTTACCATCAACAAGATTAGAGTCAGAAAAAACTGCACAGTACTGCATAACCTGTGTTAGCTTTGTAAAGTCATAATCTCTCATACCTTTTATTGAATCTTTTGCGTCAGTATAGCTCATATCCATATGGCCATCTCTGTAATCCATACATCTTACCAGAGCTTCTATGAATCTTTTCGAATAGGTAGGTGTGTTTTTAAGCCATTCGTTTGACGCTACCCACACTCCCCTTATAGACCCATCCTCATTAAAACAATCTACAAAAACCACTGTAAGCTCTTTATCCTTACCCATTACATAAGGTATTTCATCAGCATTTATATATGCAATATCTATTCCCTGCTTTTCCCTGTCTAACTTATCCATGGTCATGTTGATATCGTCTGAAAAGTATACATAAGTTGATACTTTCAGAAGTGAGTTAGCAACTCCGGTAAGATAAAGACTCAAGGAATCTGTTGAGTAATATGCACCTAAATTTATGTATTTATTCTCCTTTGCACATCCTGAAAAGGTACATAAAATCAGGACAAAACAAAAAACTATAGCAATTATACGTGTACATTTTTTCATTTTTATCATTTGGTTACCCCCTCACTTGCAGTAACAAGGTCATCGCAGTGTGCCTTGCTCCACTCTTCTGCTTTTTCAGCACGCATCTCATTTAATTCCTTCAGCATCTGCTCTTTTCTCTTTCCTGTATAATTGTCAAAAGACATAATTAAAGATGGAACAAGGTTTCCAATTATTCCAGTTCCGGTCAACAGATAAAATATTCCATTTAAAGTTTCGGTTGATTGAACAACATTTATTGTAGTCGCACCAAAGGATTTTGCGCTTACATATCCGATAATCAATAACCCTGCTGGAAGCAGAAGGTCTTTCCACAGTCCGCTTATTCTGTTGGCCATTGAGTTGAATGCAAAAACCATCGATTCGCATCTTATAGGTTCGTTATATTTTTTCCACATTTTATATTCCATATAATCAGTGCTGTCAGCAAGAAGTATATTTTTAGATGCACTCATTGCTCCATTTGGTAAGCCTGCTAATCCTATACAGAGTGCAATTAATATAAATGATTGATACCCGGATATTAAAAGAATCACATACATAATACCTGTCAGAAGATATCCGTAAGTAATGATATCTCTTGATGAGAACTTACTGCCAATAACCGGAACAAGAGCAATACCTATATATGATAAAGTAGCACTGACTGCTCCTACAGCAGTAGCCATCCAGAAAGCTTCCAGTGTTTCAAGATAGAAAAATGCCAAAAGCCCATAACAAACTGTACGAATAGAAGATACTATATTGGAAGCAATTAAAAGCCACATCGGTTTATTCAGCACAAGAGCTTTGAAATTCAACTTAACAGTGGACTTTTTTCTCCACGCAGCTCTGGTCTTTTCTTTTAAAGTGAAGTATGGAACCAGCATCATGCCAAGCCCCAACAGACCGAATACAATTGCGAATATCAAGTATATGGTAGCTTCATGTTCCATATATATTGCAACAAATATGGGTATGAGTCCGCTTGGCAGCATTCCGCCTAAAGTTGATGCGAACTGCGCTACTGTATAGAAGTTTTTTCTATCTGTCGGATTCGTTGTCATACGGGCTGACATTGTCAGCATCGACATATCAAAGAAAGCATCTGATATGCAGTATATGAGATAGAAGACAAATACATAAACTATTCTGGCGCTTAAGTTCAATCCGGGTACGACAAACAAAAGAATCGATGATACTGCAAGAGGGAATGGCGAAAGCAGCAGCATGGCTTTCGTCATACTTTTGCCTTTTTTTGTTGTTTTATCCAGTAAAACCCCGGCAACAGGATCAATAATGATGTTTACTATCTTTGCAACAACCATAAGTAAAAGTATTATTGCAGAACTGATACCCATGAACCTTACAAGAAACAAAGTAAGAACATAGGCTTCTACATCCTGTGTCATGGAGTTACCGAAAATACCGCTGGCATATCCTAACTGTTCCTTAATTGTAAAGGTGGGATTATGTATCACCTTACTCCATGCGGCTTTCAATTTACTTCCAAAAGATTTCTTTTCGATATCCTTTTCCATCGCTCCTCCTAAAAATTAAATTTATATATTCGCATTTTCCTTGCTGTTTGCCATCTCCAGTTTTCCTGCTATATCTAACGGATAGTCGTGAGCTCTTTCTCCATTGACATATAAGGCGCCATTCTCTATTACATAATGCTCCCTACCATATGTTACGATTACTTTTCCCTTTTCCTTCACTACTATTTCTATTTGTTCCATCTCTCTTAAGAGATTTTCCACATCCTGATACTCTCCATAAGCTCCTACCTTCAATATCCACACATTGTCACGCCCTGGACTTGTAAATTCTCGCCTTTTACAAGGTCCTACATCCTGCATGAATAAACCGTTTAAAGCTCTGATGCCGATATAGCCTCCATCTTTTTCCAGCGCAATCGCGTTGGCACTCATACTGCAGCTATCAAACTCACTAAGCGGTACATAAGCATGAGTGTAATTTAAGAGCCTTTCATCTTCGATGTGATACTTAACAATAGCAATATTTCTATGCTGTACTGCAAGAGGCAGACATCCGTTTCCCGCCCAGAAACCGGGACGGCCGTTACCATAAATCTTAGCCTCACCAGGATGATTTATAAATACCTGCGCAGTTCCATCAATAGTCGCTTGTACAATATGTTCCTGATAGCCAGGAAAAAAAGGTCTAAAACCGACAGCAGTAGAAAGAAGTGCCTTTGAATTCTTATACAAATATAAATTAACTAGCTTACTGATACCCTGTGTGTTCTGGTGAATCAGCTCAAAATCCTTGGAAAGTTTGACATACCGCTCATATTCCTTTGGCGGTTCATAGTCTCCCACAATAATAGGTACTAAAGCTCTGAAATGCTCATTCATATATCCCGCATTGTAAAAAAGATACAATAATGACGGCATCCCTGTACTGTAACTGCCCTTAAGCTCTTTTTCATAGGTCCTTCCAAAACTGGTCATAATATTACCTTTATGTTCATTGACTGCAAGGAAAAATGCCAGCATGTCCAGTGCTTTTCTTGCCTTATCATGCAAAGCTGAACCTTCAGATGTTAAATTATACAAATATGCTAATCCCATTATATCAATAGGCAGATATGTGCTGGAATTCCATTCTGATGTAAATTCGGAAAAAAAGTTTTCAAACCATATCTCTAAAAGCCTCTCGGCCTTTTTACATGCTTCTGTTCCGGTTAAACCGCTACAGGTGAAAATACGTTCAGGCATTGCCTTTCCGGCGAAATACTGACATATGTGAAACATCAGTGCATGGTTCTCACTGAAAAACCACATCACATCATCAAAAGGTTCATCAATCCAGTAACGATATCCCGCCATTGCGTTTTCTACTTCCTGTTTAAGTTTATCAGCAAAGCGATTGGAGAATCTTACATACATATACATCATGATGATAAGACGAAAGTCTGAACAATCCCGCTTTTCATTAACCCATGCCAGATGAACAGATAAAATCTCTTCCAGATTATCCGGTGTTTCTCCTTCATGCAGCATTATCACTGCACGGTAATCACTTCTCTTATCTGTGTTAAGAATGATTTGTTTGATTCGTTGTTTTCTTTGTTCATAGGTATCTTCGTGATATCCCATAAGATTAGTATTTGCAATATATGTACCAATGTTATTGCTAATATAAATTCCTGATATAAAAACCTCCAGCTTAAACAAATAAAAGCCGGAAGGTATCTCATCTGCATCAAACAGTTCAATCATCTTCTGTCCTGGCTGAATAAAATACTGCCTTGAACCAATAGATCTATCAGCAGTGAGAGTCATCACCACAGGTATATTAGCAAAAGATTCCAGATTTAAATTCACTGGTTCACTGAAATATGCCTCTTTATCAAAATATATTTGTGAAAGCGAATCTTCCGCTCTCTTAATCAAATCTGTATCAGTTTCATCTTTTATAGGAATCCGTATCCGTATATCCTGCTTGCCAAGATAACGCACTTTGTAAAAGAAAGATGTATCTCGTTCTGCCAGGTCTTCTAAACAAACTACAAGCTTATTCATGCCTTTTCGCAAACTCATTATTATAACTGTGTGCTGCTCTTTGTTTCTTTGAAAAGAAACATAGTCCGTAATCAGTTCATCGTTTAACCAGACTGTAAGCGCACCACAGGTCGAAAGTTCAAACTCTGCATTTTCATCCTGAGGAATCTCTAAATAGGTACAACCATAACTTCTAAGATACATAGGATTTGTATAGAAACTGGAATCATCTATGCCTGTATTGCCAAATGGGAAATAGACTTTAAGCTGCTTTTTTTGTCCGAAAACAATAATGTCATCTCCAGGAAACAAACCTTCAAAATCAATATATGAAGGAACATTACCGATACGGCTTTGCACAATCTCTTTTCTGCAGGGATTATCATATACCGACAGGTCTTGTATAAGCCACTCGTTCACCTTCCCATAAAGAACAGTTTTGTGAAAAGGACTCTCACGAAGGAAAACTCCTGTTGTCAGGAATCTGTTTATAAATCCTCCTTCAATTAGCTTATACTCCAAAAATTTCATTATTTATCCATCCTAATCCAAATAAATTGGATTGGTATAGGCAGAACGCCCTGCTGCATCCATGCACTCCGCACGCACTAATTTCTCGGGTCCTTTGAGTTTGGTTACAAATTCTGTTATATGTCTTCCAATTTTACGCTGATAAGGCCTGCCATGCCCGCTGATAAAAATACGTTCACATGGAGAACAAACTACATGAATCTCATCATCTTCAACATAGAAATCATAAATAGATGGTCCGGTAGAGGTGTAAAAGCTTCCTTTTTTCATTGCTTCCATAATAGATTTGGCTGACCTGTCTGCTGCCTTTACTACAGTAAAACCACCAAAAGAATCACTGTACATGGAATCCAGCTCATAATGGTTGTGATTATCATCACCGCCTCCGTTCCAAAGCCTGCAGCCACGATAAAGCATTTCCGACCAGAAAACACTTCCATCTCCTGTATTTTCCAGCCATTCTGTACCATAATTGATAATTTCAACAGCATCATAAGGATTTTCATCCTCTATCTCTGGGCTTGTAAGCATAGACCAATGCGGATGATTAAGCATGACATAGCATCCTTTTCCCCGAAGCTGGTAACTTAATGCAAGACACTCCTTCCCTGTTCTTTTAGGCAGATGAATCTTCTGTCCCGGTTCAATTCCATCTATTTTATCGTCCCATAAAAAGTGCACATGAATATCTTTGTCATTTGAAGCATTACCCCATAATTCAAAGCCTTGAATCATGGTGAACTTATCATCAGTCAGCATTCGGGTATCTGTATAGATATCATGGTCGGTAACAGCCAAAAAATCATAACCATGATGCTTATATGCCTCTTTCATCTTTTCAGGTGTAAGATTACCATCAGAAAAAACGCTGTGGCTGTGAATGTTTCCTTTTAACCAGATAGCATTCTCATCCTGTAAGAAAATTGTTCTCTTCATACTAACCATCCCCCTTTATCTGCGTTTAAACCTAATATATTCATACAATGCTAATGCAATAGAAACACTAAAAATATCTTCACCTTGTCTTTTGTATTTAACACGTGTTAAATTATATACGTTATTAAAAATCAAAACAAGACTATTTTTGAAAAAATTCTGTTTGCTCATAGAATGATTAAGAAAACACAAAAGAACAACATGAACTTTATGGTTGCAGATGGAAGTAAGAGTATCAAGGACAACTATGAGTATTTATGAGACAAGTTTAACCTTAGGTAAAATACATCCGGGATGGTTATGTTAATATATAAAGGAAGTAACTTATGATTCGAGGAAGCAGTTATGATTTTTAAAGAGTTGGAAACAGAGAGACTGTATTTGAAAAATATCGGATATGATGACATTCCATTTATATATAAAGAGTTTTCAACAGATGAAGTGAATGAATACCTATTTGATGCTGAACCTGTTATTTCAAACGAAGATGCGAAATGCATAGTTGATTGCTATTTGAAAGATGAAATGAAAAGCCGGCACAGATGGATCATAGTATTAAAGGAAAACAATGAAAAAATCGGTACATGCGGATTTCATTGCTGGGATACTGATAAACATGAGATTGAAGTTGGTTATGATCTTCAACCGGATTATTGGAGAAAGGGCTATATGAGTGAAGCATTAACAGCCATTCTTACATATTCGAAAAAAGAGTTGGTGACGACCAAAGTCTTTGCTCGAATATATCCGGATAATATTGCATCAGTAAACATAGCTAAGAAAGTTGGATTTGTAAGAACTGGAGAGCAGTATTATGAAATTTTCAGAGGGAAGAAATATCTTCATGACATTTATCTTCTCGAACAGTGATAATTCACAAAATTTTTCTGCTTACTTTGATTAAAACGAAAATTCTGATATTATAATCCTTATGAAAACGACTAAAGAACAATTACTCAGAAACCCTGATATTCAACCATCAAGTGATGTTATTGCAAAAGCGCTTAATGAAGCGAACAATACCTATATTAAATTTGCGAATGAATTAATAAATCACAATATAGAAATTGAATGGCGGTACTATACAGATGGAAAAGCATGGCTTGCAAAAGGACTATATAAATGGAAAGGTGTTCGAGGCGTGCTGAAGGAAACCACTGTTTTCTGGTTATCGGTTTGGGACGGATTCTTTAAGCTAACAATCTTTATTCCAGAGAAAAATCGTGAAGATGCATTAAATCTTCCATTAAGTGATGATATTAATAAAATGATATCAGAATCTAAGCAAATGGGTAAACTGAAGTTCTTCCCTGTTGTATTTGATCTATATTCAGATGAATTACTTCCATCGGTTTTTACGCTCTTAGATTTCACAAAGAATATTAAGTAGATGAAGTATTCACAGACTCAAAAGATAGCAAGTTTTCCATTTGTAACATTATAGATTTAGGAGTATACATATTGATTAGGATTGAAAGCATATCAAAAAAACATCATGAAACAGCCATAAATCTTGTTTTATCAGTCTTCATGCAATATGAAGCTTGTGATTATTCCCTAGAGGGCATTAACACCTTTAAAGCTTTTATCAGCAATCCAGAATCAATTGATAGCTTAGAATTTTATGGAGCATTTATTAATGATAATGAGATTATTGGAGTAATCGCAACACGGAACAACGGTAATCATATCGCACTATTTTTTGTTGATGGAAGGTACCATAGACAAGGTATCGGCAGGAAACTATTCCAAGTAGTTTTAGAAAAGAGTACGGGGAATAAAATAACTGTAAATTCATCACCTTATGCAGTTGAGATATATAAAAAGCTGGGTTTTATTCCTGATACTGATGAACAAATTAAAGAAGGTATAAGATTCACTCCTATGATATACACAAAATAGAAATCTTATACTTCAAAAATGAGTAAATTAAATGAAATCATTAATTAAATAAACATATTATTCCCTCCATGTACAGTCATTTTCTGTATTCACCCTTATGTGACAATATCCTGCTATTATGTAATGTAATAATTAAGTTTGAAAAATTGAGAAGATTGATTCTGTTAAGATTTTAAATATATGCATTGCAAACATAGGATATTCAGAAGTAGACATACTATGTCCCATTTCATAATAAACATATTGCTCGTTCTATGTCCTATACTATCTGTTACAATATTAGTATCCTATTTTCCGAAGGGAGGCCACTAAATTAATGGATTTAGTAAAAACAGGTGTTTTTATCAAGACACTAAGAAATGAAAAAAGACTAACACAGGAACAGCTATCAGAACAGTTTGGCGTATCTAGAAGGACAGTTTCACGCTGGGAGACCGGTTCTAATGTACCTGATCTGGATATACTTGTTGAAATGGCTGACTATTTTGAAGTTGATCTTAGAGAATTACTTGATGGAGAAAGGAAAAAGGAAAAAATGGATAAAGAATTAAAGGAAACAGTACTAAAAGTCGCAGATTACAGTAATATTGAAAAAAAGAGAATAACAACGATGGCACGTATATATTTCATAGTCGGAATTATTGCATTAGTAATCAACGGAATATTGACTATCAGCGAATTACCTGAAACGTTCTGGATTGGTTTTGCAAAAGGCTCAACTATAGGGCTGGCTCTTGCTGCAATGGTTATAGGGCTTATTTATACAAGCGGACACTTAGCAAAGCTTATTGCTGTCAAGAGAAGCTTATTTGGCAGGAAGTAAACTCTGATTTAAACAAATATTATGCATGGAAAAAGTGATCAAAGAAACGGCGATATCTTAAAGATATCGCTGTTTGATTACTTCATCTACTTTTACAGAAAAATGCTCAATCATATCTTTCTCTATAATTCCCTCTTAAGATAAACCATATCCACTAACTGAATTCCGTCCTCATACATAGGATGATCATAATTATCTGTAAAAAAGTTTTTTACAACATGTGACTTAAAAAATCCGCATTTTTTATAGAATTTCAGTATACCAGGACAGTCACCTGTACCTACATATAACTGCTTACCGGATTCTTTGTAATAATCAGCAATATATAAGATAAGATGCTTTGCATATCCTTTTTTCTGATACTTAGGTACTGTAACAATATTCTTAATTTCATAAACCTTAGAGTCATCTGACTCAATAGAGTCAGATGTTACAACACAGATCGACTTAACATCATCATCATATAAAGCGAACATCTCTCCACGATACAGATACTTTTCAATCATACTTACCTGCTCATCTGCAATTAACAGCAGTTCCATGTAATTTGCTTTATCGTTATCAGCAATTTTCACAACTTCCATCCCGCATATTCCCTTTCCATCAGTTTACATAAATGCATTATATACATTTTACTTTCAGATATGCTGCTTTTTTTATAATTATCTTCATGATTGTACTATAATAATTGATAAGACTATACTTAACAAAGATATAGGAAAGGATTTATTAATGAGTAAATACGACCTTTTATGGAAGTATATAAAGGAAAGAAAGACAACCTATATAAAACTGACTTTTGATGAAATTCAAAAGATTGCTGGGATTCCTTTGGATCATTCATTCTTGAACTACAAGAAAGAATTACTTGCATATGGGTATAAAGTTGGCAAGATTTCAATAAAGGAACATACTGTATCATTTGAAAAAACAGATTAGGATATTTTATTTTAATTCGCTTTTTTATTAATGAAATTTAAATAAGGAGTTTTATCATGTCGATTAAGGAAATTGGTTGTTGTGGAGCATACTGCAAGACATGTATCGCATTTAAAGAGCATACATGCAAGGGTTGTAAAATCGGTTACAATAATGGAAGCAGGGATATTTTAAAAGCAAAATGTGTGATGAAAGTTTGCTGCGTAAACAGAGAACTTCAATCTTGTGCTGACTGTTGTGAATATTCAACATGCGAAAAACTTAATAACTTTTATAGTAAAAACGGTTACAAATATGGCAAGTATAAACAAGCGATTGATTTCATAAGAAAGAATGGATATGATGTATTTATTGAGATAGCAGATAAGTGGAGTAATGCATATGGAAAGTATTAACCATTAAGTTACTTATATGCAAATTGAACTATAAAAACAAGGAGAACAGATATGATAACTGACACATTTGACAACAAATCACAAGCAATTATAAATCCACACATCAATGAGGATGCTCCTGCTGTCGATGCCTGTATCCTAACCTTTTCACATAGAATTGAGAAGTTCGTACTGGAAAACTATAACTGCAAGCAGATTGCTTCTTTCTGGTTTGCAACAGGCGAAACACCGGTATATCTGCTTGAATATAAAGGTAAAAAATTCGCTTTCTATAAAACATATGTAGGAGCTCCTGCATGCGTTGGTACAGTAGAAGATTCTCTGTCTATAATCAAGACGAATAAGTATGTCGTTTTTGGAGGCGCAGGTTGTCTTAATAAGGAGATTGCTCACGGAAAAGTAATGGTTCCTACAGAAGCTTATAGGGATGAAGGAACTTCCTACCACTATATGCCTTCATCTGACTACGTTACAGTGAAGAACTCAGATATTGTTGCAGAATTTATGGAAACTTACGGTATACCATATATTAAGGGAAAGACATGGACTACAGATTCTTTTTACAGAGAAACCGTTAACAACTTTAAAAAACATAAAGAAGATGGATGCATATCTGTAGAAATGGAATGTGCAGGTCTGCAGGCTATGTGTTCTTTCAGAGGATTAAATCTATATACTTTTTTCACAAGCGGAGACCTTCTAGATGCTCCAAAGTGGGATACAAGGCATAAGCCTGGAGAATTTACAGGAACTCAGCATGATATAGGACACTTTGATATTGCTTTGGAACTGGCATGTTTTGTTACAGAAATCTAAGATGTGTACAAGGAGATCAACTATATGAAACAATATCCAAGATCAGAAAAATATGATAAGAACTGGGTCAGTGAAAACTGGATGGGTCCAAATCCTCTGTGGCTTCTTGAAGAACTATGTGAGCATTTGGAACTTAAACCTGGAATGAAGGTTCTTGACATGGGCTGTGGAAAAGGAATAACCTCAGTATTTCTTGCTAAAGAATTCGGAGTAACTGTATTTGCCAATGACTTATGGATTAGCGCAACTGATAATCTTGAACGTTTCAAAAAAGCTGGGGTTGCCGATCTTGTATATCCTATACATGCAGAAGCTCATGCTCTACCCTATGCTCAAGGATTCTTTGATGCAGCAATATCAATAGACAGCTATACATATTATGGTGCGGATGAAGCTTACTTCCCCTGCACATTTTCCAAACTGGTAAAACCCGGAGGGCAGTTTGGAATTGTTGTTCCAGGTTTGAAAAAAGAATTTGATAAAGGTTACCCTGATACGCTAAAAGACCTTTGGGAAGAAGAAATGTTCAGTTTCCACAGCAAAAACTGGTGGCGCTATCTTTGGGAAAAAACAGGAATAGTCGAAATCACTGCATGCTATGATATTGAAGAACCAAAAAAAATATGGCGTCCCTGGGCAGTCTGGGCTAAAGAGAATCTTGGATTTAAAGATGTTGAATTCTTAAATGCTGATACATTTGATGACCTCTCACTTATTGTTATGAGTGCTACAAAAAAGACTGCTTAACCTTTTTGTATTATCACTTTTCTTTCTTCTCCCTCGAACGCTTATCGTTTATAGTATCCATATGCTGAGCATCAATTACTTCAACATTGTTTTCTCTTGCCCATTCAACACATCCTTTTAATGCAGTATTTAAGAAAATTCTCGGAACCTTCACTAGCTTTTCACATGCATCATCAGTAAATTTGACTTTATCATTAATTCTGTCTGCTGCATACCGGACTGACTGTATGCTTCCTTCATGTACTAGCAGGAATTCAGAAACAGGTCTTCTGAACCTTGTATACCAAAAGTTTTTTGAATCACGATATCCGTAATCAACTGGTACTCTTGGAAATCCTTTTGCTTTCACTCCGTTTATAATTGTATCTCTGTATTTAGGTCTCATCAGTATTTTGTCAATTCTGAGTATGAGCATTTTAATATAAATTGTACATTATTTATATTAATGTAGTGAAAATTAAATTGTATAACTGCTCTTATTAATATATACTTTAGTAAGTGATTAGGTAATAATGCAAATCACTATCAGTTCTCAACATAAGCGTGACTTTTATACATTATTCTGTAAAATGTGGGAGTGAGAGTTATTAATTAACTTTATGAAAAACAATAGCGCAGTTAAGACATTTAAACAATTATAGGAGAGAAACATGAGAAAGAAAATTATATCTTTAATACTGATATGCAGCATAGTTGCCTCTATCTCAATGCTATTCACAGGATGCGGTAGGAATAACAAACTTAGTGCAGTAGATCCTTTGTGGGCAGCAGGCAGTGAAAGAAATAAGATAGTCATTATAAGTGATATCCATTTGGGTATAGATGATAGATATTCAGAAATAATTTTGAACAGGCCGTTTTTGATCGAATTTTTACAACGGCTTCAACATACAGATGATGTATCAGAACTTGTTATAGCAGGAGATTTTCTGGATGATTGGTATCTTCCTGTATTTTATCCTAGCCATTCTGATCCGGTCAAATTCTTTAAAGATTGCATAGCAAACAATCAGGAAGTAATAGATGAGCTTAATAATCTTATATCTGCAGGTATAAAGGTAGTTTATGTGCCGGGAAATCATGATCTTTTGCTTGAATCTGAGGTACTGCAAGAAGCAGTGCCAGGTATTGTCCAAGCTAGAGATACAGAAGGATTAGGTGCATATTATACTGGTAAGAATAAAGAAATTGTTATTGAGCATAGTCATAGATATGATGTGTTTTCCGCACCAGATACACTCACAAACGCTGAACTTTGCGGTAATGAGGATACGATCTTACCAGCAGGGTATTTTTATGCCAGATATGCTGCTACATGGGTACTTGAAGATTCCCCTAAATTAGAAAGAACTCTTCCAATTGTTACGAATATTCCAGATAAAACCGATATTGACCAATATGGAGCTTATGTATATTACTCAATTATTAAGAATATTTCAGGACATCTTACTATCAAAGAAGGTCTTGAGGAGGAAGTTTTCGATATACATATCGCTGGGTTTAACGATAAATATACATTTCTGGATTTTTACCCTTCCGAACAGGAAGATGGAACCATCAGCGCCGTATTATTTAGGAATATTCAGCGCACATGGTCCGAAAGACAAGCTCTCAATCTTGTCAAGAAACCAAGCAGCTTTATTGAAGCAACAGCTGGTGCTTTAAAATGGACTTACTTTTTTGAACAAGCCAAAACACAGTATCTTGATAATCCAGATGAAAATGTTAACATTGTAGTATTTGGTCACACTCATATACCGGCAATTCGTAGTGTCGGTGATGATAAATATTATGTTAATAGTGGAACTTGGGTAGACCATAGTAATGTCTTTGAAGGCCCTTCCCGTCATTTTGCTGTTATTACAGTCTCTGAGAATAATGCTGTAGCGCTTTACAGTTATGGCAGAGACAGCACCATAAACGATATGGGTCAAGGAGTCAGCGACAAACCTTAATATTATTCGAGATAACAGTGAATGGTATAATAAATATGATTTTATCTTTTCATATTAGCAATTCAAGTCAAGACTCTGCTTCTTTCATTTGCTAATATTGTGTCAGGAGATAGGTAATGGATAATCTGGAAAGGATAGATGCAATACAGCGGATGCAAGACTACATAAATGATCATATCAATGAGCAAATTACTTTGTATGATTTATCAAGATGCGCTGGTTACTCGCCATTTTACTGCACAAGGCTTTTTAAAGAGCTTATAGGCAAATCCCCATTCGAATATATACGTTCTCTCAGACTTACACAGGCTGCTTTGAGGCTGAGAGACAACAAAGTTAAAATAGTAGACGTCGCTTTAGACTTTGTTTTTGATTCACATGAAGGATTTACAAGAGCTTTTACAAAGCAGTTCGGTATTACACCAGATAGATATAGAAAAGAAATCCCTCCTATTTATCTTTTTATACCATACTCCATACACAAGCAATATCTTTACTTAATGAGAGGAGAAAAGAAAATGGAAAAGAAATCAAACACGAATACAGTATTTGTCCAAGTCATTGAAAGACCCGAGAGGAAACTGATATTAAAAAGAGGGATAAAAGCAGAAGATTATTTCGAATACTGCGAAGAAGTGGGATGTGATATATGGGGACTATTAAGCAGCATTAAGGAAGCATTATATGAACCTGTAGGTATGTGGCTTCCTGATGCTTTCAGGACACCAGGAACCTCATATTATGTACAGGGTGTTGAAGTTCCAAAGGATTATACAGGAAATGTACCTGAAGGATTAGATATTATCACGCTTCCACCATGCAAGATGATGGTATTTCAAGGGCAGCCTTTTAAAGATGAAGACTTTGAAGAAGCCATTACAGATTTATGGGAAGTCATGAAAACATACAATCCGCAACTCTATGGTTTTGAGTGGGCTGATGATGATGCTCCAAGGTTTCAGATGGAGCCTCAGGGGTATCGAGGATATATAGAGGCACGCCCTGTAAGGCTGGTTAATAAATAGAATTATCGATATATAGTTTTTAGATATAAAACAAAGACACTTCACTAATGTGAGGTGTCTTCTTTACTATAAGACTTCTCAACACATTAATTTTTTCTTGGTATCATTTATAAATTTTCTTATAAGTTTCTCTAGTCACACAATTTAGTTGAGTAATACTCTTTATAAGTTTATTATTGATTAATTGAGCAAATTTGATAAAATAAACAAGTAACAGGCTAATCAGTAAGTTTAACTAAAGAATAAACACATTTTGTTTTGATTACACGATATACAATTCACCTTCTTTGAAAACGCAGGATTTAAATAATTATATTAGTAGTATAAAAATCGTTAGATGTTAGATACTGATATACGGGCAAATGATGTTATTCGGGGGTAGTAAAACATATGGGACCAGATATTTTAATTGCATTAATCACTAATGCGGCTCTGCTAGTAGTTTTTTCCCTTATTCACGAGGTTATATATCTGTTGCCCTCCAAATACAAACGTATGCAGCCTATCCTCAGCGGTTTTATTATTTCTTTAATCTGCTTTGCTATTATGAATATACCCTTCAAACTTCAGCCAGGAATAATTTTCGATACCCGTTCTATTCTTATTAGCGTAACTGCCCTCATATTCGGCCCGATTCCGACAGTAATTACTGTAATAACTGCTTCTATAACCAGACTAGTTATGGGTGGAACCGGAATGCTGCCAGGTATATCGGTCATAGTAACCAGTGCTGCTATCGGTCTGATTTGGAGAAAGTGGATTTATCCGAAATCCTCAAAATTCCGCTGGCTGAACATCTTGGCAATGGGAGTAAGCGTTCATATTGTTATGCTCGCTTGCATGCTCATTATCCCATACCCAGAAAATATAAATGTCATTAAGGCAGTTGCTCTGCCTGTAATGTTGATTTTCCCTACAGTAACTGTTATTTTAACCCTTTTTCTAGTTCGTCAGCAGACGCTTTCACATACTAAGACGCAACTGAAACTCTCAGAGGAACGGTTCAAGCTGTTATTTGAGCAGGCGCCTTTAGGATATCTGGCTCTGGATGAAAAAGGCTGTTTCGTCGAAGTCAACAAAAAATGGCTTGAGACTTTCGGATATGACAGAAATGAGGTTATAGGCAAATGGCTTGGGGACTTTTTATGTCCTGAATATATTGATTCATTCAAAAAGCGGTTTGAGTTGTTTAAAACTCAGGGATTTATCAGTAGCGAAGTCGAAATGATCAGTAAAAACGGCAAACACCTTTTAATAGCCTTTGAAGGTAAAATCGCATATGAAGCTGATGGCAAATTCAAACAGACACATGGTATCATGCAGGATATCACTGAACAGCGAAAGACTGAAAAAGCATTAAAAGAGAGTGAAGAACGCTACAGGCAGTTAAGTGAGCAGAGCAGGACTTTTACCTGGGAAGTTGATGAAAAAGGATTGTATACCTTTGTAGATCATGTTTGTGAGACAATTACTGGATTCAGCCAAGATGAAATGATAAATAATAAACATTTTTATGATATGTGGCCTGATGAGGAACGTGACAAATTAAAACATATTGCTTTTGATGTATTTAAGCAAAAAGGTCTCTTCAATGGGCTGGAGAATAAAGCGGTCACTAAAGACGGCTCCATTATAGTTCTTTCAACTACCGGATTCCCAATTTTAAATGATAATGGAAACTTAAAAGGATACAGAGGAAGCGATACAGATATAACATCCCGTAAAAAGATAGAGCAGGACTTAATCCATTCTCATGATCTGATGCGCTACATAATTGAACATAGCAGAAGCGCAATCGCAGTGCATGATAAGAATTTGAATTACCTTTATGTAAGTCAACGCTATAAAGATGTATATAATATAAAAGATGAGAATATAATAGGAAAACATCATTACGATGTGTTTCCTGATTTACCGCAGAAATGGAGAGATGTCCACCAAAAAACATTACTAGGAGAAACTTTTTCAGAAGATAAGGATATCTACGTAAGAGAAGACGGATCTTTTGAATGGACACGATGGGAATGCCGTCCATGGTATGAATATGACGGGACTATAGGCGGTATCATCGTCTATACTGAAGTTATAACGGAACATGTTAAATTATTAGAAGAACTTAAAGAAAAGGAATATGATCTAAGAGTCGCTCAGAAAATTGCTCATGTCGGAAGTTTTCACTATGATATTGTAAGAGATAAACTTGTTTTCTCAGATGAAGCTTTAGATATATTCGGTATTACGCAAACAGAATTTTCCGGAAAACTAGCTGATATTATGCAATTTGTTCGCCCAGATCAAAGAGATCACACTCTTAAAAGATTTTTCAAAGCAAGAAAAGAAAAAACAATACTTGAGTCTGAAATACCCGTTATACGAAAAGATAATGAAGTTAGAACAATCGATTTACGTATACAGCCAGAATTCGATGATACTGGAAACTGCATAAGAACTACTGGAACAATCCAAGATATTACTGAAAGAAAAAATGCAGAGAACAGATTGATTTATATTAACAATCATGATTTTCTCACAGGCCTATATAACAGAAGATATTTTGAACAGGAAATAAAAAATCTTGATATTAAAGATAATCTTCCTCTTTCTATCGTAATAGCTGACACTAATGGATTGAAAATTGTTAATGACTCTTTTGGACACGATACAGGTGATGAACTTCTAAAAAAAGCAGCAAACACAATAAAAAATGCATGCAGGCCAAACGATTTAGTTATCCGTTATGGAGGAGATGAGTTCATGATCATTTTGCCTAAAACAACCAAGGAAGAAGCCTTCAAAATTGCAAGTCAAATAAAAGAAACAGCTTTAAAAGAGAAAATAGCGAATATTGAATTATCAATTTCATATGGTTGCGGTACCAAAATTGAATCTCGCGTATCTATTATGGAAGTTTTAGCCAATGCGGAAAATCACATGTACAGTCATAAATTATCAGAACGTTCAAGTACCAGAAGCAAGACTACCGGAATAATTATGAATGCGTTATTTGAAAAAAGCCACAGAGAATCTCAGCATTCTGTTAGAGTCAGTAAGTTATGTGAAACAATATCAATAAATATGAATCTCGATAAGCAGGAAGTAAATAAGATAAGAATAGCCGGATTAGTTCACGATATAGGTAAAATTGGAATTGATGAGAAAATCCTTAACAAAAATGGAAGATTGGATGATGAGGAAAGAAAAGAAATAGAAAAACACTCTGAGGCTGGATGGAGAATATTAAGTTCAAGCACTGAGTTTTCAGAGTTATCGCAATGTATCCTTTATCACCATGAAAGATGGGATGGAAACGGTTACCCATACAGGATAAAGGGTGAGAATATTCCTGTAGAATCAAGGATTATTGCTGTTGCTGATTCTTATGATGCTATGACTAGTGAAAGAAGCTATAAAAAAGCAATGAGTCATGAAGATGCTATCAAAGAACTTCTAAGGTGTTCTGGCACACAATTTGACCCGGATATAGTTGATACATTTGTAAATAAGATATCGGTAAAAGCTGACTTATAAAAATTAATCGAGTGCTCTTATTTATATTATTCATTAATTCTGGATATTAGCTGACAGATATTTGAATTTTGACATAAGAAGTACTATAAAGACAACCCATGGAATAAGGGACAGAAAAGAAAAAATCATACCAACCATGCCTGCTGACGATGGAATAATCATAAAAAATCCGGAAACTAATCCCCACAAGCCTACAGACTTTTTAAACTTAGGGCTTTTGAATATTGCATAAGCAAACAATAGCAGGCATATCGTACTTAAAACATAGTATACATCAAATGATGTACCAGTATAGCCCGCCATTACGGCTTCTCCAGCAGCTAAATATATCAGTTGCTGTTGCGGCAATGCTTGAAAATACTGATGACTTAATGTCAGCATTTCAAACGCAGGATTAGAAGGATAATAGCATGCAACGCCTATTATGCCGAGTATAAAGGCTAAGAGCACCACAACGGGCTTTTCTTGGAACAATAGAACGAAGATGGCTAAATAAACTATTACAATAATCATATTATTGAATAAGTAAAGGAAATCTAAGCTAAGCAGCCCTAAAAAGGGATTCTGCTGGTATAGCTCAAAGAATCCTTTAACAGTATCTGGCGGTGGAGAAATAATGTATATAGCGATTTGTAATGGAATAATAAGAAGCATTGCTAAAGCCAAAAATTGTGCTACCCGATAGAGCGGCTGAAAGTTCACTTTGAAAAATTGCGTCATAAACATAGTCTCCTTAATAGTTTTTCTTATTTCTTAATAAGTAATTTACAAGCTTTATAAGCTCATCTTTGATATCTTCTTTTGTATTTGCACCATTGGAAGAGAAAGACAGCATAATCATTCCCTGCAAAGCATAAATGATAGTCTTTGCGACAATTTGAATATCCTCGGTTTGAATAATACCTTCGAAGGCTAGTCTGATAAAGGATTTCTGCCATATGCCGTTAAATTTCTGTTCTAGATTCTTGTAGCTGTCATCTTTATCTGGTTGAATAAAAGGATAAAAGTAAAAAAAGCGAAAGACATTGGGATGTTCATAGAAATAGTCTGTATAGCAGAAGAACGCATCAAGGATTTCTTCTATCGGATCATTCTTTTCAAAGGAAATGGATGTGAGCTCTGAAATCATATCTTCAATCATATCGAGCCGCAATATCCAAAAAAGCGCATTCATATCTTTAAAATAGTAATATAGGTTAGTGTGTGAATATCCTGTTACTTCTGCCAAATGCCGTACAGTAACGGCTTCGAATCCTTTTTCATGAATGATATATTTCGCAGATTCGATAATTTCTTTTTGCGTTCGCTCTTTTTTTGTCTGTTTCACAATGCCTCCAAATATTTTAACTTAGTTGAAATATTTTACCATTGTTAAAATATATAGCACATGAACCTCCATGTCAATAGCTTACATTAATTTTATAAAATTATATGCATATAATATGATAAACAGATAAGTATAAGTTGTTTTGCTTATCTGATATAATCCTAATAGCATGGAATCAGGATAATTAAGTGTAGCCTTATCACCATATATCCAAAGAGCATGATCATTTAGGATCTGCCTGGAGTGATTTACAGACAAAAGAGTTTAAGGAAAAATTATGCGCAATAAGAAAATCAAATCAATAACATATGCCCTATTTGCAGCAGTATTCTATGCGATTAATATGCCGCTGTCAAAACTTCTATTAGAAAAAATCAGCCCTGTTTTTATGGCTTCTCTTTTGTATTTCGGAGCAGGTATAGGAGTAGGAGTGATTTATCTTGTCAGATCATCCAAACACAAAAATACTGAGGAAAAACTGTCAAAACCTGATCTTCCATATGTGATTGGAATGATAATTCTTGATATAGCTGCTCCGATACTGCTTATGATAGGTCTTAAAACTGCAGCCTCATCAAGTGCTTCCCTTCTTAATAACTTCGAGATAGCCGCAACATCCGTTATCGCTCTGTTGATCTTCAGAGAAGTTATCTCAAAACGTTTATGGGCAGCGCTCCTGCTTATCACGCTGTCTAGCGTACTGCTGTCATTTGATGATATATCAAGCTTTACTCTTTCATATGGCTCAATATTCATATTAGCAGCGACTGTCTGCTGGGGATTTGAGAATAATTTTACAAAAAAATTATCAGGCAAGAATACTTACCAGATAGTGGTTATAAAAGGTATCTTCTCGGGGATTGGGTCTTTAATAGTAGCATTTGCAATAAAAGAAAGTATTCCGGATTTTAAATATATTGCCTTAGCTCTTATTCTGGGATTTGTAGCATATGGATTAAGTATCTTTTTCTATGTAAAAGCCCAGCATGAGCTTGGAGCTGCAAAAACCAGCGCATTCTATGCTATTGCGCCATTTGTCGGAGCACTTCTTTCTATCATAATTTTGCATGAAGCACTGACAGAGTATTATATCTTAGCATTATTCCTTATGATTGCAGGGTCAGCCCTTGTTGTTGCTGATACCCTTATATCAAACCATACCCATATGCACATACACACCTTCACGCATACGCACGACGGCGATACGCATACGCATTTTATGAGTCATTCACACACACATAAGCATATAATAGAAGAAGAAAGGCATGACCACAGTCATAAGGATGACAATAAAAATCATGTCCATTCGGATTAATGAGGTAGAGAATGAGAATTAACAACTATATAAGTTCTGCAGGCATATGTTCAAGAAGACAAGCTGATGAATTAATCAGCCAGGGCAGAGTCAAGATCAATGGTCAAAAAGCTGAAATCGGACAGGATGTTAATCCTGGAGATAAAGTTGAAGTTAACGGCGAATATTTAAAGCCGGTAAAAGACTTTGTCTATATAGTATTGAATAAACCAGTTGGAATTACTTGTACGACTGAGAGACATATTAAAGGAAATATAATTGATTTTATCAATCATCCTGAACGTATTTTCCCTATCGGGAGATTAGATAAGGATTCTGAAGGGTTAATCCTTCTTACATCAGATGGAAGCATTGTAAATGAAATCCTTATGGATAAGAACAAATATGAAAAGGAATATATAGTTTCAGTCAATAATGAAATAACTCCTGCATTTATTGAAGGAATGTCAAAAGGAGTCAGGATTTTTAATCCTGTTAAAAACACTTATACCCGGACAAACCGATGTAAAGTAGTTAAAATAGATTCACATATTTTCAAGATTATCCTTACCCAGGGATTAAACAGACAAATAAGAAGAATGTGTTCTAATTTCGGCTATGAAGTCATAAAACTAAAACGTATACGTATTATGAACATTGATTTAAGGAATTTGCCAGTTGGAAAATGGAGAAATCTTACTAAAGAGGAAGTAAAATCTTTATTAGCTGCAAAAAAAGCAGATACAAGAAGTGATAAATAAAAACTGCTAACAGGAACAGCTAGAATTGTCAGCAAACAAATTTATGCAATTAGAGTATTTAATTAAATAAAGGAGCATGCAGCTTAAAATGAAATATCAAACCCTTATAGACTCGAGCGATGACTGGTTAAAATATGCAATCCGCATAAACTTGAATCATGAGCCTAAGGATACACTTATTGAACTTAAAGATTCAGCATTATCTGATATCCGAATTAAAAAATATCTTTCTGATGTTGCAAACTTTCACAACAGCATAGTGACAAATCATAAGAACCCTGATTTACCAATATATGAATTATTATTCCTACTAGATCTCGGTTTTGATTTGGAAGTACCACAAATAAAGCAAGCTATAGATGAAATTCTAAAGCATAGAGATAATAAGGGATTATTTCAATCTATTACCAACATACCGAAGCATTTCGGAGGAACAGGAACAGACATGTTCTGCTGGAGTTTATGTGATGCACCTTTACTTCTGCTTGCACTAATTAAAGCAGGTGTGGATTATCAAGAATATATCAAACCTGGTGTTGATTATCTTGTTTCATTAAACAGGGATAACGGATTTCCCTGTGCAGTTTCACCAGAACTCAATAATTTCCGAGGTCCTGGCAGTAAGAATGATTGTTGTCCCTATGCAACCCTTATTATGGCAGATTTATTATCTTACATTTCAGAATATAGAGAATCTGAAATTGCTGCCAATTCCGTAAAATCCCTGCTAAGCTTATGGGAAAACAGCTATGATATGCATCCATATATGTTCTATATGGGAACAGATTTCCGCAAACTCAAAGCACCTTCAAACTGGTATAATATCTTAAGTGTAGCCAAAGTACTGAGCAAATACAAATTTGTGCATAAGGATCCGCGTTTCTTGGAAATGATAAGCTCTATAAGAAGCAAGCAGGATAAGGATGGATTTTTTACACCAGAATCTATTTATCTAAAATTAAAGGATTGGGATTTTGGGCAAAAAAACTCCCATCTCCTTATCTGACCTACTTATGTATAAGTTTGTTTATTAATTTAGATATTTCTTAATTCTTTCATGTAATAAATTCATTTAGTCTAAGGAGATGAAATATTGAAAACATTTAAAAAAGTATATATAGAAATAACCAATACATGCAATATGGAATGCGATTTCTGTCCAAAGACAAGCAGACGCCCGGAATTTATGAGCATTGAAACATTCAGTAAGATTTTAAATCAGATCAAACCTCACACTAGTTACATTTACTTACATGTTAAAGGAGAACCTCTGCTCCATCCTGAACTAGATAAGATTCTGGATATCAGTCGTGAAAAAGATTTTTTTGTGAATATAACCACAAATGGAACATTAATAGGCAATGTAAAAGATATGCTTTTAACAAAACCTTCTTTAAGACAGATTAATTTTTCTCTTCATAGTTTTGATGGCAATAAAATATTTGAGAATAAACAGACATACATTGAAAACATTCTGCGTTTTACAAAGGAAGCAATGGAAAAAACTAAAATGATTGTTTCGTTGCGTTTATGGAATCTCAACAAGGACAATGAAGCTACTTTAGAAATCAGGAAAAACGATACTATACTTGAATATATAGAAGACTTTTTCAATTTACCAGATAAAATAGATGAAACAGCAAGTGTGAACCGAGGAATTAAAATATCAGATAGAGTATATATTAATCAAGCTCAGAAATTCAAATGGCCTGACCTAAATGAAGAAGAAATTAATGAAAGCGGTTTCTGTTATGCTCTTCGAGACCAAGCTGCTATTTTAGTTGACGGAACTGTAGTTCCCTGCTGTTTGGATCATGAAGGAGTAATAAAACTTGGAAATATCCACTATAGCAGTTTTTCTGAAATTATTGATAGTGAACGAGTAAATAATATAATTAATGGTTTCTCAAAAAGACATGTTGTAGAGGAACTGTGCAAGAAGTGTGGATACATTAAGAAATTTAACTAATTATGATATTAAACTAGTTTAAAGTCATATGCACAATCAATATTATCGGAGGTTCTTATGAAAAATGTAGTTATAACCGGAAGTACCCGCGGTATCGGACTTGCCATGGCAATTGAGTTTCTAAAGGCAGGATGTAATGTGACTTTATCAGGCAGGAATAAAGAGCTCCCTCAAGAATCTGTCACTGATGTATCATCTTTTAAAAACAATTATATATATGTGATGTGTGATGTTCAAAAAAAGACTGATTTAATTAATCTGTGGGATACTTCTGTCGAGAAATGGGAAACAATTGATATCTGGATTAATAATGCAGGGGTGAATGTACCACATGAATTTACATGGTTAACAAACGAATCATATATTCAGAATGTAATTCAAACAAACATTACCGGAATGATTTATGGATGCCAAACCTCAGTTCAAGGAATGTTAAAACAGGGTTATGGTGCAGTTTACAGTATGGAAGGCCTTGGTTCAAACAATATGATTCAGATAAAAACTATATTATACGGCACAACAAAACATGCTCTAACTTACTTCATGAGGGGTTTGGCTAAAGAATTAAAAGATACTTCAGTTATTGTTGGACGTTTATCTCCGGGCATGATGCTGACAGATTTTATTACAAAGGACCCGGATGGGAAGCAATCTGAGGTTGTTGATAGCAAAGAGTTCAAAAAAGTATTCAATATACTTGCAGATAAACCTGAAACGGTTGCAAAATTCTTTGTGCCAAAGATATTAAATAATACTAAAAATGGCGTTCGAATATCATGGCTTACAGGTCAAAAAGCAGCTTGGCGCTTTATAACTGCAGTTTTTCGTAAAAACAGGTTGATTTAGAAACAAGGTAAAACCTACTAGCTATATATGTTGCAATTGCAACATACAGTCTTTATCCTCCCTGATATACTAAGCTCAGATAAGTACAGAAGATTAACTAAAATAACTTGGGAAGGTATGGAAATGACAAAAGCAAAAATATTTAACAAGGATCAGGAAAAAATTATTAAAACTCTCAGGCAGTATGTCCCTGTTGTTGACAGGGTTCATGGTGATACGCATCCAGAATTTCATGAAGTAAAAAGACTTTTTGAGGCTATAGATGAAAAAGTGAAAAGTAATGCTTCAGAAAAATATCAACTTACTGAGGAATTTGCAAAGCTGTCTGAAGTCACAAGTAATTATACAATCCCAAATGATGTATGCGAGAGCTATGAAGCGGTATATGTAATGTTAGCGGAACTTGATGAAGCCTATGAGGAAATATTAAAGGGCAGATAAAGGATACCAGGATTGGAGAAGCAAAGTGCTTAGATTTATATTAAGTAAAAAGAATCATATAACTTTAATAAGCGGAATTCTGATCGCTTTTTCTTACTTTAGTGAGTTTGTACTGAAGAATGAAACTCTTTTTAAATGGCCTATGATAATAGCATCAGTTATTGGAGTTATACCAATAGCTTTACAGGCTTTTTCTGCATTGAAAGTTAAGGTTGTAAGTATTGATGTATTAGTTACGATTGCTGTAATAGGAGCATTTATTATAGGTGAATTTACAGAATCTGCAATTGTCACTTTCCTTTTCCTGTTCGGAGCTTTCCTTGAACAGCGTACTTTAAACAAGACCCGTTCAGCTATAAAAGAGTTAACTCAAATGGCTCCGGAAAACGCATTAAAGCAGATGGAATCTGGTGAGTTTATAGAGGTTGAAATTGATGAAGTAGATGTCGGTGATGTGCTTTTAGTAAAAACCGGAGCAAAGGTACCTGTTGATGGTACCGTTCTGACTGGTGAGGGATATATTAATGAAGCCAGTATCACAGGTGAATCATTCCCAGTCAGTAAAGCAAAAGGTTCTTTAGTTTATGCAGGTACCATCCTTGAAAACGGTACCTTGCAGATAACTGCTGACCGTGTAGGTGAAGACACTACTTTTGGCAAGATTATTGAATTAGTTGAAGAGGCCCAGGATTCCAAGTCTGAAGCTGAGCGGTTTATTGATAAGTTTTCAAAGTACTACACTCCTGCAGTTCTGGTTTTAGCTTTAATCGTATGGATTATATCTAAAAACCTTGAACTTGCTATAACAATACTTGTATTAGGATGTCCAGGAGCGCTGGTTATAGGCGTGCCGGTTTCAAATGTCGCAGGAATAGGAAATGGTGCCCGTCATGGCGTATTGCTTAAGGGAAGCGAAGTCGTTCAGGTTTTTTCCAGAGTTGACACAATAGTATTTGACAAAACCGGCACTCTTACAATAGGAAAGCCGAAGGTTGTTGATTCAAAGTTATACGCAGATGATTCTGATACGGCATTAAATTACCTTGTATCAGTAGAAAGCGAATCAGATCATCTGTTAGCTAAAGCAGTCATAGAATATGTAAATAATCCAGAATACTACCCTGTTGGAAATACAGATGTCATAAAAGGCAAAGGAATAGTTGCAGATGTTGACGGGCACAGAGTTGCAGTAGGTAATTTAGCTTTGATGGAATATGAGAAAGTAAATTTAAATAAAGAAATGCGTGATGACATATCCAGATTTGAGCAAAACGGAGACTCCCTTGTTTTAACTTCTATTGATGGTGAATTAAATGTATTGATGGGTATCCGCGACAAGCTTCGTCCTGATGTGAAGAAGCATCTTCAGAAGCTTAAAGCCTTAAGAGTAAAAAACCTTGTTGTCCTTTCAGGTGATAATCAGGCTACTGTTGACAAAGTTGCAGAAGAGCTCGGCCTTACACAAGCATACGGGAATATGCTTCCGCAGGATAAGTCCGAGTTTATAAAAAAGCTGCAGAAAAACGGTCATAAAGTAGCATTTGTAGGTGACGGGGTTAATGACAGCCCATCGTTAGCTTTAGCTGATATAGGCATTGCAATGGGAAGCGGAACTGATGTTGCAATCGAGACTTCCGATGTTGTACTTATGAATTCAGATTTTTCACGTCTGCCTCATGCATTGGGTTTAGCGAAAGCAACTGCAAGAAATATGCTGCAGAACATAATAATTGCTGTAGGAGTGGTGCTGTTTCTTCTGGCAAATGTTTTCTTCAGTGAGTGGATGAACATGTCGATTGGGATGCTGGTACACGAAGCAAGCATATTCGTCGTAATACTTAACGGAATGAGACTGCTTGGTTATAAATTAAGATAAAAAAGATTGTGAAAGGATGATATAATACAAATGTATTATATTGGTAAAGAGAAATGAAAAAAGCAACGATTCAACTGGAGACATTAACCTGCCCATCATGTGCGATGAAGATAGAAAAAGCTGTCAAATCGCTAGACGGAGTAGACAAAGATAGTGTAAACGTAACATTCATGTCAAGCAAAGTAAAACTTGAGTTTGATGATGATAAATTATCTGTTGACACAATCGAAAAAACTATCAAGTCCTTAGGCTATGAGGTTAAGAAAATACAGATTAAAGATTAAATAAATCATTTTGAAAGAAGAATATAAATGAAAAAGACACTCGTATTGATACGTGATGGTGCACTTGTAACAGTTTGCAGTATTATAGGATTAATACTTTCATTTGTTATTTATGTTATAGCTTTCATGTATTTTGAAAAGATCACAAATGGGAATTACTATTTTGTTACACCATTAAGATTAATCCACGGAATTGTCTGGCTTATACTTGGTCTAGTCCTGTACAAGACAAAAATCATAGACTGGTTGAAGGCTTCTATTCTTACAATATCCGTAGCAACCTTTCTTATATCTGCAGGAGTGACTTTATATACAAAACCTATTTTTACAACTATAAGTATTTTTCTTGTCTTAACGATATCCTTGTTAGCTCTTCTTAGAAAAGGCAGGAAATGGTATCACTACTATGCATTAATCCTTGCATTAGCCGCTGTTATGAGCTATCTATAACTAATATATGCTTTCATAGTAATTAATGTTTTAATTTGAGTAAATACATCTGGCGATACTCAGTCGGAGTACACTCATAATAGTGTTTGAATACTTTTGAAAAGTAATTCAGATCCTGTATACCGCAGTACTGTGAAATTGTCTGTACCTGAAGTAAAGTAGTAGTAAGAAGCTGAACTGCATACTTCATACGCTTTCTATTCACATATTCAGTTAAAGTGCAGCCCATCTCTTTTTTAAACAGCGAAGACAGATATCCTGCTGAAATATTCTGCATAGAAGCTAAAGTATGCAAAGTAAGGTCTGAAGCAAGATTAGCATCTATACAGATAAGTGTTTTATGTATTGGAAGTGAGCAGCTTCTTGAATTATGTTTATTAACCAGACGACAGTAAGATGATATTATTTCTGACATCAGTTTATATCCGGTGCTCATAGATACTATCATTTCTATTTTCTTCGCAAATTCAGTTGATATCCTGTCCAGATACATAGGATGAACAGATCCTTTTTCGGCTGCTTTACGCATCAATGTATTCATGATAATTCCATAATTCTTTAAATTACGTATGGGATCTGATACTCTCTGCCGTAAAGAGATCTGGCCTAAATGAGATAACATCAACTCCGCTTTGTGTGATAATCCGAGAGTAACTGCTTCGAGTAATTCGTTTTCATATGCATATCTGTGTTCTATTTGTTCCATTTGCTGTAATATATCATCTGAATCGTTAACAGAATTATCATCAGAAGAATTACTCTGTGTTATATAATCCTCCTGGTGTTTAACTACATTGAATGAATCGGAACCTCCCCATATAACTTCAGCGAAACATATAATCGTTGTAAAAAGAAATATTTCATCATTAATTACCGGTATACCTGAGTAATAGTTCTCAAGTCTGCCAAGCATCTTCGGCTGAGTTGAAAACCGTTCCATCTCTTCAAGAAGCTGCTGGCGTGTAAGATGTATTGACATATATGGGCCAACTACAACAACTGCCGGATCTTCCTGCGGCAGCATAAGATAAAAGTAATTACACATATATGGGTCTGTAATTTTATATATCGTATTATGCTTTGATTCAAAAGGTAACCCATAAAACATGTGATTGTACTCAGACTCTCGTCCTAATATCTCTCTTATCCCAAAATCAATTTGATCATCATATACTTTATCTTTCTTAAGTACATTAATCTGAATATTCTGTTTTTTCAGGATACTCTCCATAAATCTGTACTCTTTCTGATACCATATTTCGCTTTGCATTTTCCGATTAAACCTTCTAATACCCGTTATTTGCAGTTTTTCACTGTGCTAATGAAGTTACTAATTTACTTTAATATGAGTTTAATATAAATAATTGTGTAAATCAACAAATCATCTGAAAATATTACTATAACAAATTAATATTTTGCTAACTGATTCAAATTTTACATAATAGAATAAAGTAAGAAGTAAATAAATAACATAATATGCCTATCATCAGACAACAGAAAAAAAAAGGGGGAAATTCCAGTGAAAAGACAAATTCAGTTAGATGAAAAGGGATTCAGAAAATTCGGTATCCGCGACAGTTTTGCTTATGCTGCAGGTGACTTCGGTTGCAATATGAGTTTTGCCTTAAAGGGTACCATGGCGATTTTCTGGACACAGTTTATGCAGATGGATTCCATACTGTATGCAGCATTGCTTATTGTGGTACAGGTATGGGATGCAATTAATGATCCATTAATTGGTTCTATTGTTGATGCCGACAGGCGTAAATACAAACGCAACAAATTCCTGGCATATATTCTCTTTGGTTCTATAGGGCTTGTTATAGGCGGAGCATTATGCTTTATACCATTGAGAAATGCATCTGATATAGCAAAAATAATAATATTCATATGCGGATATGTGATATGGGATGCTTTCTACACAATTGCTAATGTTCCATATGGCTCATTATTGTCACTTATATCAAAAGAACCAGCTGACAGGGCTTCCTTATCAGCATGGCGTTCAGTAGGATCTATAGCCGGAAACATACTGCCAATGGTTATATTACCAATCCTTATATATGATTCTAACAACAATATAGTCGGAGAACGTGTCTTTATTGCAGCTCTGCTTATGGGTGTTCTTGGCTTTATAGCATTCCAGTTCATGATACGCAATACGGTAATACGTGTCGAGGAATCAGTTGTACTTAATGAAAAACGTCCTAAATTCAATGTATTTAAAGCAATGGGTAATTTTATGAAAAACCGTCCCGCTGTCGGAGCAACTGTTGCAGCAATGGGTATGTTTTTAGGGATGCAGGGAGCAGCAACTGCGGTTGTCGTTCTTTTCCAGTCATACTTCCAAAATGCAAGAATTTCGGGAATCGTACAGTTTTTCGCAATGATTCCAATATTCATATTTACACCACTAGCCAGAAAAATGGTAGTAAAATATGGAAAGAAAGAACTGTCAGTAGTAGGTGCTCTTTGCAGTTTATTCGCCTGTATCGCAATGCTGGTGCTTCCGATTACACCTAATATGACTGGTCTGTTAATCTATGTACTTTGTCAGCTTATCAACAGTCTAGGAATGGGAATATATTCAACTGTTTCCTGGGCAATGATGGGAGATGCGATTGACTATAACGAATGGAAAAATGGAGCAAGAGAAGAGGGTGTTACTTACTCATTGCATTCTTTCTTTAGAAAACTTGCACAAGGCCTTGGACCTGCAATAGCTCTTGTCATAATGGTTGCTTTAGGATATGTTGAAGCAAATGAAGGCAGTCAGACTTTTGAAGTCGCTATC
>Ga0123335_1001973_pt1 | contig 31833 bp, 58 predicted proteins | sample BiotimSIPDNA_2_FD_89707 | JGI IMG/M metagenome (GOLD analysis project Ga0123335, IMG submission 89707) | Anaerobic biogas reactor microbial communites from Washington, USA - Biogas_R2 time_0 SIP DNA | ecosystem: Engineered > Bioreactor > Anaerobic > Unclassified | place: Washington, USA... | reverse complement strand
TTTTAAAAAAATTTAAAAAAAAAAAAAAAAAAAAAAAAAAAAAAATAGAGTCTTGTTAGACTCTATTATAGTATGGAGGTATGTATGTAAAGAATATTACATTTCGATTGGAGGGGAGTGGACCATCCCCCTCAAATACCTTTAGTTTGCAAGTATTTTTGAATACGTTTTCCTAAGTACTTTCTAGAGCTCTCAAATACATTTGGATAGAGCTGCTTTAGCTTTTGTAGGTTTTCGTCATTACCTACGTTGACATAATTGCTGATCGCTGGTATCATTACCTGATTGTTAACCCCTCTTGGTCCAATAGGGATTAGGTCCTTTGTGTCTTCCATAACTTCTTCTTTGGTAATTTCTTTCGTTACTTTTATCATTGGTTTATTAAAGAAATCTTTATCTTCGTAATACTTTTCTAGTTGTACAAGCTGATCTTTATATTTTTCAAAGAAAGATGTTCTTTCTTCTTTATCAAATGCGATAATACAACCAGCAAAATCTGCAGGCCATAATACTTCCTCAAAATTGCCATTAGAATGGGCTTCGTCAATTAGTTCCTTAAGAGTATTTATTGCTTTCCTAATAAAGGCATTATCTATAGGAGCTGTCACTTTAAATCCAGGCTGCGACCAATTTATTTCAATTGGTATAAATCCTAGTTTTGACCAAGAATTCACAGCATGTTGCATATCACCTGATTGGGTATAATTAACACGATTATAAAAACTAAATCCCATTTATTGAGGCCTCCTTATTTGATTGGCCTCTAAACGGACCAGAATTCCAAGACTAACTGGATGTGCTACTATATTATATTCGTTTAATTTAGCATATTCACCAAATAAAACTACTAAGTTTTCATCATTAAATAGAAGTGTCTTACCGGATTCCAGATGTGCTAAACACCCATCGGCATCCCATATCTCAAACATTTCTCTCTTTAATAAACCATCCATCCGAATAACCTCCTTAGTATCTTCCTTACATTTTTATTATACTATAATATTACAAACTTGTACATAGTTTTTCAACTTTTTCTTTTAACTTTTTCCAGTTGTTTGTATATTCGTCTATCTTGCTTAAAAATGGATGTATCTTATTTACCACCTTTCGTTTATGTTATAACAATATTATAATACATTATAAAAGGTTTGTAAATAGTTTTTAAAAATTTTGTCTAATTTTGTAATAGCATAGCTGTATAGAGGGATTCCAAGTATTCTGCTGCCTTTTTTTGACCTTCTTTATTTTTAGGGTCAAATCCAAAATACTTTTGGCATCCTTTACCTATTAATTCCGCACCGAATTTTTTCATCTGTCGAGTTAGTTTCTGAGTATCTATATTGAGTAACATACATAACTCAAAACGCCTCCAATAGTGTCTAGTATATTCTAAAGGAGATGTTGTATCTTCAAATCCAACAAAATAGATAATATTATGATTGAAATCTACTGGCCATCGTGAAAATCTTACTTCTGTCTTGATAAATTGTTTCATATGTATTCTCCACTCAATTTTTTTGTTACTAATAAAGAATTTAACCAAACAACAGCTGCACCAGCATCCTCTTGAGATTTAAAATAAATTTCTTCCCGAGCCGATGAAAAACCATTATATTTTGATATTATAATCTTCTTAAAATCAGTAGAATTAATTCCAAAATGATTGCCAATCCCAAACCCTACTGGAATTCTATGGGTTGAATATTTAGAACTAACAGCACACATTAGACAATGAATCCTACTAGATGAAGATAAATAAAATTCTATAATCCTCATAGAACCTCCTAAAGAAAAAGGATGATTGATTAACCACCCATTGTTGATATCCTTGACTTGCACCATTCTAGTGCCATCTGCGCATCATTCTTAAGTTTGAACACTACATCATTTCCATCTCTCTTACCACCCAATTCAACAAACTTATCTGAAAGTTCACTAGCTGTCATATTCAATTTTGGTGCTAACTGACTACTTTGAATGCCTTCATAACCATCATGGAAAAATCCTACAATATAAACAATATTGCCACCATTTTTCAAATCTACAATATGCAAATCTTCATGTGCAATAGCTTTCTTAACTAATTTCTTCATCGTCATTCCTCCATTCCTTATATTAATATTATACCACGTTTTGCATTGTATGTACACATTTTTTATGAAAGAATATGACTAATTTATAATAACCCACATGTTAGAACAATATACCAGATATAAAGGTGATTAAGATTAATTAGAATTTTTAATGCTAATATTATGTAAAATCCCATTGTAATTATTTTTGCACCTCGAGGTTTGACTTTAGCAACTTTATTATATGCATACAATATAAATACAAGAAGAAATATTGTTACTATAACTACTATAAATCCCGATGGCACAACACCTGCAACAGACATTATGTATGCAACAGTTGGATTTAATTCACACATGATACCAAGTTGAATACCTGTGACTGTGAAAATTACGTCTGTAATTGTGAGAATTAATAATATTAATATTAGCTTTAAATGTTTCATAAAATCACCTTCCTGATTTAATTATACCATATTATAGATTTTATGTAAACAGATTTTAAACAATATCAAGGCATAAAAAAAAGCGGTCTGTTTTGGCCGCTTTTTTTATTGGGTTGAATTATACATCAATCAATTCCTTATATTTCTTAACTTCCTTCTTTCCCAAGTACTTCAGACTGGAGTCCACAATTTCCGGGAAGCACTTACGGAGTGTTTTGATCTTCACTGTCTCTCCCTTGGATATGTACTCCTTCAGTGTGGGAATCATTCCCTGATTGGTTACACCCCGCGGTCCAGTCTTAACCAATTTGGAAACATTGTACTCTCCATCTTCATTGACACCATTCTCTACGACTGTAGTTTCATTCTTAGTCTCTGAATCCGCAGGAGAAGGAATGTTTTCCATGACTTCTGTAGCAACCTTTGTAGCGGTCTCCGCGGTAGTCTCAGTAATGTTTTCACTTTCCGTATTAGCTCCCGTTACCTCCAAGTCGATAACTTTTCCAGTTTTAGTCTTCATAGTTTTTAGTCTCCTTTCAGCTATTTATTTAAATTTTTTTTGAATCCTTATGTTTATATTCTATTCCAAATCCTTAGCACTTATACCTGTTTATTTAATTTTTTTTGATTTTTTTATCACCCTTTTTATTTTTGCCTTTATGTTTATATTTTATTCATATTTTTGTCTTTTATACCTGTTTGCATATAAAAAAAGAGTAGCTATTAATAGCTACTCTTTTTTTATATAGGTGGTTTTTATACCACCCTTTTTATAGCTTCTGTACATTTCTTGCACACTGTGACCGTGCAATGGAGATCACCGTCAATATGGACATCTTTCACGGAACCACAGTACTGACAAACCAGCTGATGAGGTTTTTTCATGAGCCAGTTGAGCAGTTTGTTGGAAAGTTCATACTGAGTATATGCAGTTCTAATCAACTTCTTATAGGCTTTATCCCCACCAACCCATTCAGGTTCAATACAACATTCAAATCTATCCCATTTACCGAGATATGCAGATTGTTTCTGTACCATATATGCTATTGTTCCATTAAGATCCATACCTTTAAAAAATTCCTTCATCTTCATTACCTCCATAAAATTATTTACCTTATGATATTATTATACCACATATCACTGCAAATGTAAATAGTTTTTTAAAAAAAATCAAATAAAAAAGAGTAGCTATCAAGCTACTCTTTTTATAAACTCTTGTTCTTTTTTACTTAAGTATTTAAATGAACTTTCAAATATTACTGTATATTGTTTCTTTAATTCTCTAACACCTTCTGCATTTTGATTTTTTATAAGCTCCTTAAGTATAACCATAAGCGTATTATTCGTAACCTTCCCATTAGGGCCATTAGGGACCACTATATGATTTTTCTTTGTTGTAACTTCAGGTTGTGCTATACTCATTGCTGCCTTTATTTCCTGTGCTTTACCATCCCAAGCTTGTCTGGTTCTATTATCATCTTCCTTATATTGCTTGCCTTTATATACTATTCTTGCTCTACAACATTTTGAAATGGGATATCTGTAAGGGTCATTCAATTTCTTTATAAGATTTTTAGCTTTTTGATCATTAAAACCAGTAAGAGTTTTACCACATTTAGTACAACAAAATTCATGAATATCACCAACATTATGGATTGTTCTAGTAGAGGAAGCTCCTATTCTTCTGAGTTCAGCTTCAAAAACTGGATGTCCGTCATTGTGAGGTCTATCGAGTTTTGCTAAAGCATAATGACAACATTCATGGAGTATAACACCATCAATAGTTTCTTCTTTATAGTCACCATTAACTAACCGAGAAGCTATTTTCATAAGTACCGGAACATCTTTGCCAAAACCTCTTCTGTATCTAACATACCCATATGTTGATGTCATTTTGCTGCTTAATTCAACAGGTATATCGAATTCAATGTTCCAAAGTTCTTTAGTAAATGTTTTTGCCTTCTTAATAATTGTTCCAAGACTCATTTTAACTCCACTCATCTTCATTACCTCCATAAAATTATTTACCTTATGATATTATTATACCACATATCACATGCAATGTAAATAGTTTTTTAAAAATAAATAAAAAAAGAGGGAAGAACCCTCTTACATTTCGATATTTAAGTACTTTTTATTTTTGATTGCCTTTTTAATTTCATTTATTTGTTTGTCCGTGATATAAACTCTTAAGGTATTTTTCAACGCCTCAAAAAATTTATTTAGTCCCCTTATAGAAGAAGGTATTTCCATTGTCAAGCTGTAGCAAACTGTCCAGTCCTTAGGTATATCATTATAGGAATTATATCCCTTCTTGACCCTTCTACCATTTTCAGAACAAATGAAGTAGGGAACATCAAAGTTATTGCATCTTTCATACCAGTCAATTTGTCCGAACCCAATTGCAAAACTTTTAAAACCCTTTATCCATTTTATTTGGTCAGCAATTTCTTTCGCTTCCGTTTCATATGCTTTCTCATTAACATTTATTATGCCCTTATGAAAATAATCCAGTTCCTTTTCATAACTTATAACCATTGTATTTGTAGAAAAACAAACATCTAAACTTTTCTCCATTTTAAATACCTCCAATTAATTATTCAATAAGATTAACTTTCCTTACATTATTTATTATATCATGTTTGCTATGATTTGTAAACGGTTTTTTAAAAATAATTAAAAAAAGGGACCACTTATGCAGTGGTCCTTTTTTTATTATTTTCCAGGGTTGTGGTGACATCTTCCTCCACCCTTTTAAACATGGACCGGAATGTCCATTTATCCTTACGACATTTATTAAGTACTTCCTCAGGCAACTTACCATTTTTCACGAGTTCATCAAGATATTTGGTGTCAATATCCATCTTCCGGACAACCACCTTCTTGAAAACCTTATTATAAGCTCCACGAATTGCTTTGATGAAAGGGATAAGACGATCAGCATCATAGGTATTCCTTCCCTGATTAACCGGTACCTTCACCATTTTAAAGTTGACACCTTTAACAACTTCTTCAACCTTTGCATCATTCTGGTACTGGGATTCAAGTTCTTCCATTAGTGTCCCGTATTCTTTCTGGAGTTCCTCCATTAAAGACTTAACAGTTAGTAACCTTTTCACCTTTGAATCAAATTCTCCTGCAGTAAGAGAAACCTTTGAAACTTTTGCAACTTTTGCCATTTAACTATACCTCCAATTAATTATTCCTTACATTATTAATTATACACTATTTCAATAAATTTGTAAATAGTTTTTTAAAATTTTTTCATAAAAAAAGAGAGAATATTCTCTCTTATAATATTGCATTTAATTCATCAACAATTTCATCTATAGCTTTTGTGAATTTAATTCTTTTATTATCACTTTCGTGTGATTTGTTCCTAAGAATAAAAGTATTTTTTACATTTGACTCTTCAACATCTAAATTATATCTAATAATTGCCTTCGCTAATATTTGTTGAGCATCATCAGTAATAGATTTGAAGAAAGCGATATATACTTCATAACCACCATTTTTATAAACTACATTACAACAGTTTATCATTGCAAGTCCCCCTCTTTCTATTTTGTTTATATTATAAAATAAAGAGGAATTTATGTTAACTAAAAAAGGGAGTATTTCTACTCCCTTGCCTTAACCTTAAGTATTTTTTCCATTATATTAATATTTGTTGTTGTCTCTACCAACCCACATCGTTGACATGTTCTTGACCATTTATCAACAATCTTAGGTGGTACATGATAGTGGCGGCTGGTTTTATCATATTCAGTTATCTCTGGTGTATATACATATTCGTCAAAATCATGTGAACAATGTTCTTGAATATTCTGTAGTTGTGATTTCATATTGATAAGTTCTTTTTCAAGTTTTGCAAGTTTAATCTCTTTGTCAATAATCCTTTCAATTAATTTGTGTGTATCTTTCAAAATTACTCCTCCTAATAACAGTACTGCCCCATAAAGTTCTAAATATTTATTATGTACCAAATTGTCCATGTGATTAACAATGCCCAATTAACTGTTCTAATTGTAACCGTAGCTGTAGTTATAAATGCTAAAAGAAAATTAATTATCGGGGTGATTAATGATGCTATTATAGCGAGTGTAAGTCCCCATGCTAAACACCATATAATATGTTTCAAAAACCTCTTGTTTATTGACTCTTCTTTCATTTGTGACCCCCTTAATAATATTATATATAATTTCAGACGATTTATACATATTTTTTTTAAAAATAAATTACCGCTAGAGATAAGGAATTCTAGCGGCTGGAAGGAAGTAGTAAGAATTTATTTCAATTTGTCCTGATATTTTTTAGGTAAGTATTTACTTGACTTTTCATAGACATCCGGATATGTGTTTTTCAACAATTCCACTTTATTCATTTTACCATTGTCTATAAGTTCCTTAAGAACCGGAATCATCTGAGTATTTGTAACAAAACCTTTAGGACCAGTTTCAATTAATCCAGGAATACCATTCCCAGTTGAAACACTTTCCTTTGACTGTTCATTAATCACTTTTGGTGCCTCTACTTTTTGTTCTACAGGACTTTCAATTGTTTCATTATTTTCTACAATTGTAGGGGTTCCATCAACCTCTTCAATTATTTCTTCCTCGACTACTGTTTCCATGAGAAGATTAGGATTCACTTTCCGAATAGGAGCTACTAATATATTTTCATGATAAGGTTGCAATCCTATATATGTGAACCCTGATTTGCAGCAATCACTTTTTTTGCTACCACTTTCGATTTGATCTACTTCATCAAACCCCTCACAAGGTATAGTCGTTTCACCACATTTACAAGCTACTGTATGTTTTAATCCTTTAAACAATTCAATCATTCCTCCATTCCTTATATTATTTATTATATCACGTTTTGCATTGTATGTACACAGTTTTTTAAAATTTTTAAAGGAAGGGAGAGTGTTAGCTCTCCCTCAAAAAAGTATATTTATATCATCATAATTTACAAACACATATTGATAAGGTTTGCTGGTGTGTGTGTTATCAATCCTGAACATTGAGTAATAATTGTCGAACATTTTTCTTATGTTAACTGGTGCCTTTGGCTGATAGTTAGGTGTATCAATTTTCCTATTATGATTGTACACAACATCTTCAACATAATCCATAAAGGAAACTTCTTTCTTACTTACTACCTTTGTAAAACTTCCATCTTCATTTGCCAATACAACCTTAGTACCCTTAGGAATAACATAAACTTTCATCTCTAATACCTCCATCAAATTTATTATTAATCCTTACATTTTTATTATACAATAAATCACAGCAGATGTAAATAGTTTTTTAATAAATTTTTAAAGATATTATTTTAGTTTTTGCATTAAGAGATATGCTTCTAATTGGTCTTTCAGATCCTGTGGCATATCAGGATGTTTAATTAGATAAAGTGCTTTTCTCTCTTTACTACGTCCCATAATTCTTTTTACTAATAGAGCTTTATCGTCATAACTAAATCTATCAGAAAAACACATAAATAATGTATAAAAATCTATAACAGTATTTCTTACCTTTTCAAGATAATACTCACTATGTTTTTCCCATATTAGATTTAATTCATCTAATGTAAAATAGAAGTAATAATTTGATTGGGCGCCACAATGATTAGCATGTCCTTCTAAAAGTTTCATAATCTTATCTGGATTATTGATTAAACATTTGAAACAAACATCTCGATATTCACTATATATGTATGATTTTGTACTATAGCTATAAGTCTTCTTATCAATATATTTCATTGAAAGATCTTCATTTCTGAGAAGTAAATCATGGAAAATATCTTTTGCCATTTCTTCGGCTTCAGCTGTTGAACATTGTAATTTTTGTTGTATTGGCCAACGCAAATCCCATTCACTATCTATAGAACTCTTAGCACGTAATCTAAAGACTTTTCTATATTCAGAATATTCTTCTTGTAACATTTTCAATTTTATTTCATACTCAGCAACTTTCAACGCGGCTTCATAAATTTCTTCTTTGGTTATCTTCTTTTTAGCCATTGTTAACCCCCTACGTATAATATAGAAGTATTATATATAAAGGGTTTTAATTTTTTAAATAAAAAAGAGAGATTAGTTCTCTCCTTCTTGTGGAAGTATTCTTACCCATTTATAAATATCATCAATTTTAATATCAAACTTGTGCCATCTGCTTGTGTTCTCCCATTGCTGTGGTTCTAGCATAATTCGGTATTTGTCTTTATGGTATGTATTATCTATCCATCCACGATAACCGATATATTTAGATTTTGGATAAATGATTTCTATTGGTGCTCCTAAAAATTCATCTACAGGAGCATCCTGTTTAGCAATTAACCGCTTCATTTTGCTCACCCTTTAATTTTTTTATAATAAATAAACTTTCTAATTTATCTATTTGACTATCAGATAATTTGAAATCACTAGTCATTATATACTCAGCAATAATTTCGTCTTGATTTTCATATATCATATCTATCAATGTCTCTACTTCTTCATCATTCAAATATTGTTGAAATAATTTGCAATAATCAAAATATTCTTGTAAGTTATTAGTTTCACTCCATCTTTCTGAGAATTTTCTATATATTTCCCGAATCTCATTAGATTCTAACTCGCAAGTCTTCGCAGCCATATATGCAAAATCATCTACGCATAACAGAATCTTCATAGCTTCACTTCTATAATAGCCTTCAGGTTTACATTCCTTTAAAAATAAAAATGTACTATCAATATCATTCCCTATTGAATCAAAAGCTAATTCCATCTCCTCATTATTAGGCTTACAATTCTTACAAAACAAAACAGATATATGAGGATCTAAAACAATCTTATTAAGTAGTTCTTTTCTTTCCTTCCTATTATTAGCGTCAAAAATCATCAAGTAAGCATAATAGGCTTCTTGATAATTTTCATCATCTTCGATGTTATATTGAAGGATTGAGCACACCTGTGTACTTTTCATATTAATCCCCTCATAAGATTAAAATAATATATATTATATATATTATCCAGATGTGCAAAAAATAATCATTTTGTCTAAAATTCTTTATATTTTTCTAAAATACGTTTATAATCAAGTTTGTTCTCCATTCTTACATAATCTTCAAATTTAGGTGCGTATTTAAAAACTCCATTAACATCCCAATAACCTAACCAGACTAAATCTTTTACTGGGACATCATATGATAATAGTATTTCATCTAATCCCCAATAATGATCTATATGTTTAACACGGAATCCATTCTTTAGATATGATTTCAAACTGCAGGATGCCTTCCAGTACGTCTTAGTATACTTCTTCTTGATTTGTACTATATATTTACTTAATTGATCTTCAGTAAAGTCTTCTTCATAACATAAACAGAATCCACCTACACCTTGACTACCCACCCAACATTTATCAAGATGATTAATTTTTACCGCATATAAATCTTCATTATAATGTTTCTGTCCTAAACAATAATTTGTCATCATAGGCCATACATAATTGGAAGTCTCACGAATTATATGTTTGGGAACCCAGAATGGACGATCTGAATCTATTAATTGACTTGCTATTTGTACTTCTTTACTTTGATTTCCATCAGCAACTAAGCCTTTAGTCATAATAGATTCCCTATTATCTTTACTTGAAATATGGTAACCAGTTAAATTATCTCTAACAGATAATAAAACATCAGGAAAGACTGGATAAATTTTATAATGATTTCGTATATAATAATCAGCAAATCCATCATCTATATAGATCTTAAAAAATGCAAATAATTTTAATTCTGCATCTCTCTTATTGCTATCTTTACAAGTGAAGGGTTTCATATCATCGTCATATGTATCAACTGTCGCGGACCAAATTTTATCTTCTTTATTATAAAATAGATCATAACTGATTTCATAATTCTTATAAATATAGGTTTTGAATTGTCTCATATAATCACCCAATTATATTATAATATAAAAAGGAGTTATTGTAAACTCCTTTTTATTATAAACCAATTTTATTATATATCATCCCAATTATCAACTGTATTAGAATTTGAAACGGCTTTAAGTTTGCCGAGCACTCCACCTTGTCCCCCTTTGCCTAATAAGCTTTGTTTAAACGTTGTTTCAGTTACATCAAAATATTTAGCACATTGTTTTATACTCTTTAGTCTAAGAAATTGAAATACTCTTTCTTTTTGGCTGTCTGTTAAATGTTGTTCATAGTCCGGCATTTCAACAATTAGTTTTAATAACTCCCTAATTTCTTCTTTAGTTTTATCTGATATTACTGAAGGTTTTTTAACCTTATTAGCATTAGAGGTTGCTTTCTCTTGTATTGCTTTCTGTTTTTCAAAATAACCTTGTTTTTCTAATCGTTTAACAATTTCTTCTAATCTACCAAGTGCACCTTTACTCGTTGAGTTTCCAAATAATCTTTGTTGTGCTATTCCTGTGTTAAGGTTTAATTTATAATCTACTTCACAACAATTTAAACACTTAATATATTCTTCTGCTGCTTCTAATTGTTTAGCTGTTAAATATGTTTCCCAGTTAGGAATAATCTCAATTAATCTCAACAATTGTAATCCTGAATCAGATACCCCCTTATGTATTTCATTTAATACTTTGGAAGTATATTGTTCTGCTGATTTTGCTGCTGCATCCCCATATCTTAAATGATCGTTCATTATGCATTCCTCCGAATTTCTCTATATAAATATATATTATTAATAATGTTAATAATCATTCAGTCGGTATCTATATATTCTATTATATACAGGTTTATAATAGTTTTGAACATAATATGCCAAAAAAATCAATGTAAACAAATTGTTTTTAAAAAACTGTTTACAAATTGTCAAGGGTATGGTATAATTAAATTATAAGGAATACTTCGGCAGAAGAAGCTGGTGGAGCAACACTGGACCTGCAATTTTTTATAGACAAAAAATAGACTAATTTGGCATATAAAAAAGGGTAGCAAATAGCTACCCTTTACTTTTTCAATTTCTTCTCTGATTTGTTCTGGTTTATAGCCGTCAGCTTCAAGTTCTTTCATACCTTCTCGGAATAATCCAAAGTCACCAGTTTTCCATCCTTTTTGAAATTTCTCTAAAGGTGTTAAATCCGCCATTAAACCACCTCCACATCTCCAACATCCACTTCCACCGGCAATCCATTTTCCAGGACTATTTTGACTATACCTTTATTCCTATTGATTTCTTTGATTGTACCTTTGTATGTTTGGAATGGACCTGATACAATTTCAACTGTATCACCGATTTGTCCATCAAAATCTTCTTTCCTAGTTTTCTTTTCTTTTTCCAGCAACCCGCAAACATCTTTGATTCTATGGATATCACTGTCATCCATGATTGATGGACAACCACCGGCCGCCAATATTGTGTGTGCTCCTGTGAGGTTCCTCAGATACTCCCATACCTGTTCATCCATAATAGCTTTAACAAATACATACAGCGGCATTACTTTTTCAATTTTAACCTTTTCTGATATTTTACCGGTTTTAGTAGTTGTGGTGTACTTTGTTTCCCTGATTGGAACTACTACATCAACAATTTTATCTTCAAGACCAGAATTCTTGAGGCCTTTCATTAAATCTTCTGCATACTTCTTTTCGTAATTATAAATGGTAACTACCGTGTACCATGCTGGTTTTCTCGCACAAGCTGATAAATCAATCCTCACAACTGGCATCTTTTGACCCATTTTAATTGCCTCCTTTATTTTACCTTATAGATTAATTATACATTAAATACTTATGTTTGTAAATAGTTTTTAAATAATTTGTACTAAAAAAAAGGAGTACCCTTACCGGGTACTTCTTTTTTATATTATGCATTATCTACTTCTTCATTAACATTTTTAAAGTTTTTCTCGAGAGCTTTATGCAGTTGATTAATAGCTGGCCTTGTTACTTCATATTTGCTAGCTATTTCCTCTAATGTTTGACGGTCAACCTTGCCACCTTTACGTAATAGTTCCAACATATCAAATGCTAGCTGATCTCTCAATATCATACCTTTGCCCCCCTTATGCTGTGCCTTAGAAACTTTCACCCAACCGAATTGTGTAATAGCCTGATTAACACTACCAAAATAATGAGGTAATAACGAATACTCCTTAGGGTTCTCCTTGTGGAATTTTGAAATATCTATGCTATTATTCTCATCAACATATTGCTTCATTAAATTATATAGTTCCGTTCTTTTATCCATTGTTCTCATCCTTTCCCAATAATCTTTTCACTTTATTTAAAGATAATATTAAACTATCAACTTTTGCTAAATCAATTGCCGGTATTACCAGCTTATCATTAACTATTTTGAATTCTATCCCATTAATAGTGAGAATGATGTCATCATTCTCTATAGGACTAGAATCTTCGTTAGTTTGGTGTACTACTTCGGTACTTACTGTGGGTTCTGGTTCATTTAATATTTCAACCGGTATATATGCACCAACCGTGTCTAACCTATCACGGTCAATGTGTAATATCATGTCGCCCTTATTATTTTTGATTGTAAATACATCTTTCAGCTCATTACCAGCTAACTTAATTCCACTTATTGTCCAAACTTCATTATCAATGGAATACTTATTACCATTATGATATACTTTAGGAATTAACCTCTTGTAGTCATCCACTGTATCTAAGTCTGTACTTGTTGCTAACCTTGTAAATGTGGGAGGCACCCCCACATATTGTGGTTGTTCATCAATACAATCATATTGTACTATCATTAAAGACTTTGTATCATCCAAATATTGTCGACAGGTGCCGACCATACCTACAGGGAATGTTCTTTTTCCCTGTTTCAATTCTTGTATTAATACTATTCTGTCGCCTTGTTTTATTTCTTCCGACACCACGTTCACCCCTTGATTATATTATACTACACTTGCTATCCTTTGTAAACAGTTTTTTAAAAAATTGATATAGGAAGGGGGAGCTCCCTAGAGCCCCCTATACCTTAATAGTTGTGTGTAATCCCCATGGAGGTGTTACATCTTCGTTGTTGATTAACCAGAGGACTGGTACATTATTAGCAATGCTCTCATCCGGCCAAGATGCGTATCCATCAGTGAGGATTATAATACCGGCAACATCATCTTCTTCCATATTATCTTTAATGTGTTCAAAAGGGGCATGGAAGGAAGTTCCGCCTCCGCCTTCAGGTCTTGCTTCAAGGACATCTTCAACATCTTCAAAAGGTTTGAGAGGGTAAGCAGCATGGTCGAAGAATCCTATATATCCGGAAAGTTTTCCTTGGAATTGTCCAATAGCACCAACGATTTCGCTAAATGCTACTGTTAATTCCCTGTCCCCTATAGAGCCCGAAGTGTCAATGTAGAATACGATTTTCTTAACAACCTCTACAGTGTCATTCAAATCAGGAAGCATAAAGTCTGAATCACTGAACCTTCTATCTGGAGGATTGAAGCTGTAGTCATCAGTTTCGGGTTCAACAAATTCTGCAAGGAGTACTCTCCAATCTTTTTGAGGTTTTGTTAACTTATTTAGCAATCTCTTGAGGAATCCTGGGAGGTTACCAGCGCTTTTTGATTCAGCGGCCTTTGCAGCACTTACCATTTTACCTTCCCATTCCTGAGCCTTTGTTTGACCGTTTTCCTGTGTCTGTCCAGGGCCTGCTTCATCCCACATAGAGTGGTCATCCAAAGGTGTTTGCCCATCGCCACCACCTTGTCCTTGCTGTTGATTTCCTGATTGCCCTTGACCTTTGCCATTACCAAACTGAGCATTCTGAGATGGGTCATTAGGAAGCAGGTCGTAGATTTCTTCCGCACCCATATTATCATATTTTTTATCGTAAAGACAACCTTTAGGCATTTTCAGTTTGTCCTTTACTTCATACTTAGCAACATCTATGAACTGCATCATTATACAGTGGATTGCGTAGTCACAAGCGTAATTCCATTTCATATGTTGTCTATCACCTTTTCTCCAAAGGTGTTTTAATGCCGGATGAAGAACTTCGTGTACTACTATCCAGTTGAGTTCTCCTTCACTCAAACCCTTTAAGAAATAAGGGTTGTAGAAGAATTTTTTACCATCGGTAGCTGCGGTTGCAATATTGTAACTGCATTCCATTTGAAGGTTAAGTGCCAATATTCCGAAGAATGGGAAAGCCATAAGCATTTGAACTCTTGACCTTATTAATCTATCCTCTTGCACCTTTTCTTCATCGGGAGTCATTGGTTTAAAATCAGCTATCATTTGCCTCTCTCCTTTAAAGTAATTCCTTATAGTATTATTATACCATATTCAAAGCTATTTGTAAACAGTTTTTAAAAAACTTTTTGTAATTTTTAAAGTGTAATTTATATTGTCCATAATACTATTATAACCAATTTTAAGGTAAATGTAAACACTTTTTAAAAAATAAATAAATAGTTTTTTAATGAAAAGACAAAATAAAAAGGAGGCCCCCGGCTAAAAGGGCCTTCCTGTGCTAAAGGGGTTTGTGCCCCTATATTACATTATAAAGTTTTTATGTTTGCGGCTCCAGGTGATCCACTCCGGCAACGTTAATATCTTCTGTCTGAGGTTTTCAACCATAACCATGTCCTTAACTGTGAGGGTAGAGAATTCAGCTGGCATATTCATTGAATATGTGAGAACATTTGATAATGCTTTTTTCTGAGCTGCTCCTGTTTCCCTTCCTATTGCACTTACTAATGCAGCTGAGAGTGCGTAGAGTACATCTGGTTCTTTAGGTACATCAGTTACGGTTCCTGCAAAGATTCCTTTAACATCTGGGAGTTTGTGGAATACCTGTGTCCAAGCCTTAAATTCAGTTGCACATCCAAGTCCAATACTTCCGGCAATAAGAGGGAAAGCAACATCAATAGAGTTCAATTTTGACAGGTAGTCATTAACCATTTTCCATGACCTTGGTGTTGGGTATGCACAGTCATCATTTGAAGGGTCAAATTTGAAGAGGTGTGATGACATGTAGTTCAAAAATCCAACGATTCTGGAATCCATTCCGTAAGGTATAGCCCACTTTTTCCAGTCTTCAATGTCACAAACCATTTCAAGGTGGGTCATCCTGTTTCCAAGGGCCTTAGGCATTTTATAAGCAACGGATTTATCAGTTACCCTGTTTCCAGCTGCCATTACGATACAATTATCAGGGAGTTTGTGTTCTCCTATAATCCTGTCCAGAGTTATCTGGTAAGCCGCAGCTTGTACGGATTGTGGAGCCGCTGAGATTTCATCAAGCATCAATATATTTATTATGTTGTCACTTGGGTCCATCTGGAAGATTTTAGGCTTCAACCAAACTGCTAACTCTCTTTTTTGGTCTGCCACTGGAATACCCCTTAAATCAACCGGATTAAAGAGCAATAACCTTACGTCGGTAACAACAACTTTTTTACCAGTCATGGTCTCAAGCTTCTTTGCGATTGCTTTGATGGATTCGGATTTTCCTATGCCGGGAGGTCCCCATAACATTAATGATGGAATATCTTTCGGTTTTGATGCCGCATACAATGGGGTCATTAAATCCACCATGTCATTAATCTTCATTTGAATTATGTTCATACCACTTTCACTTTTAGCCATTTTAGCCAGCCTCCTTTATTTTTTACCAACCTTATAATTCTATTATATCATGCTTTTCATCTTTTGTAAACAGTTTTTTAAATTTTTCTTAACTTTTTGGATTAACTACGTTGCCGATAATTCTATTATATCAAGTTCTGGAAAAATGTACATAGTTTTTTAACAATTTCCCATGTCTTTTTTTGAAGACAACTTCATATGCTTCTATATATAATAAGAAGCAACTAACGAAGTTTGTTTAAAACAATCAAACTATTCAACTCCTCTATGGCTTCCTGACAATCACTCTCTGTTGAAAATACAGACAATTGCATTGTAAATATATCACTGGCTGTATGGATACTTCCATTATGCTTTACAACAATATTAATAAAATCATTTTTATCAACATTAATATCTTCGCATATCCAATCGATCCACCAGAAGAACATATCCTGCAACCCGTTCTCACTAATATATATACTCCAACCATGTTTTAATTGATGTGCTTCTAACCTCATTTTAATCACCCTTTAATTACTCAACAACAATGTTAACCTCTATTCTGATAACCTCTTCATTAATATAAGTCTTTCAAGATCTTCCGCCGCTCTCTTACATTCTTCCATTATATCAAATCGATAAAAATTTACTACACTACGTTTTCTGTGCTCTTTAAACACTCTACCATTATGCTTCCTTACTATATTATGTAACTTCGTTGTGCTGATCCCTGTCAACCTTGCTACACACTGACTTATATTTGAACGATCATATGAAAAGAAATAACCATCCGCGTCTTAATTAAACGTAATCCTATTTCCCATGCTATTCACCCTCCATAAAATTTATTATTTATTGTTCCTTACATTATTAATTACAATATATCTCACTGCAAATGTAAACAGTTTTTTAATTATTTTACCAATGATTTTGCAACTAACATTGCATTAACTGATCTGCACACTTCTGAGCATCCTCTTCCTTATTAAATATAACATAGGTATAATCTCCTATGAAACGAGTCTGGAATTTACCACTATGTTTCCTGGCCACCGCACTCAATTTCTGATATATCCGCAGATTGTTGACCAACCAACGGGTAGTTCTGCTTCCATCATATAATAATGCAAATTTTATTTGATTCTTAAATAATATAGGAGTAACCTCAACTACATTCATTTAATCACCCTCCACAACTTAATATCTCACGAGCTACTAAAAGAGTACTAAGATATTCACAAGCCCTTTCACAGTTCGCTCTATTTGTAAACACGTACCTCTTTCTATCTTCAGTAGTTAAACAATGATACTCATCTCTCAAATGCCTTGTTAAAACTCTTCCATCAACTTTTAAAACAGCTGCTATATTACTACGAAACCGTTCATGATGACTACCACTAGTATACCGTTGCAACCAATAATCATTATGATCGGTATACATCGCTATATAATATGCTTTATGGCTACAAAATCCATATTTAAAATCTTCCACAACCTCAAATCTAGTTTTAGTCATCTTATCCTCCTATCATCTTCTTCACCACTAAACAATCATTCAAATAAGCAACAGCTTTCTTAGCATCTTCATAATCACAAAATATATAATGCGACCGTGGCTCAACACTTATATCATAATTACAATTGTTCTTCAAATATGTGGTCAACGTAATTGTCTTCATTCCAATACGACCAGCAATTGAAGACTTCTTATTTAAATAATCAAAATCAATCACTTTGCCATTCAAACCACTTGTATAAGTATATTCATTTATATACATAGGAACATAAATCAATTCCATCTTACCTTTCCCTATAATGGGTAACGGAACTATATCAAATCTATCAGCACCCATATCAATCACCTCTATTTCTATTATACCACAACTCAATTATCTTGTAAACAGTTTTTAAACAATAAAAAAGGAGATATTAATCTCCTTTTAAACAACCAACATCTATACTCCATTTAAACATATCATTATAATGTTTATTATTCAACAAATATTCTTCAATATATATCTGTCCATTTTCATGATAATAAATTACAGCAGGGCCATTTTTGCGATGTCTTTCATCATGTTTAAAATATTCTTCAATTCTAATTAACCCATTTTCATAATAATAAATTACAGCAGGACCATCTTCGCGATGTCTTTTATCATTTTTATAATATTCTTCAATTTTAATTAACCCAGTTTCATAATATTCAATTACAGCAGGACCATTTTTCCTGTGTAATTTATCATGTTTATAATATATTTCATAGTATATCTGTCCATTTTCATAATAATAAATTACAGCAGGACCATCTTCTCTATGTAGTAAACTATTTTTATAATACATTATTTCTTTGATTGTTTGTCCATTGTCGTAATATTTTACTTTTTGTTCAATTTTATTTTTCATCTTGTTTTACCTCCAAATTTCCCACAGTGATCATCCACTTGAATATATCATCATATTTAGTTCCATTCAACCAGTATTCTTCAGTTCTAATCGCCCCATCAATATTATATTCAATCCTAGCAGGACCATCTGTTCTGTGTAATTTATCATGTTTATAATATATTTCACAGTATATCTGTCCATTTTCATAATAAAAAATATCAGCAGGAGCACCCTCTATATGATTATCTATATAATATATTTCTCTAAATTTAATTCCATGTTCATTATAAAAATTTAAAGCAGGACCATCTTCGCGATGTCTTTTATCATTTTTATAATATTCTTCACAAAATATTCGTCCAGTTCTGCAATATTCTACTTTTCGTTCAATTTTATCTTTCATTATCAATCACCTCTATTTCTATTATACCACAACTCAATTATCTTGTAAACAGTTTTTAAACAATAAAAAAGGAGATATTAATCTCCTTTTAAACAACCAACATCTATACTCCACTTGAATATATCATTATAATGTTTACCATCCAGATAATAACTTGCACCCTTGATACTACCATCTTCATTATATATAATAATAGCAGGTCCATCTTCTCTATGCATTTCCCCAGCACTATTAAAATACCATTCACGTAAAGGTATAAACTCTGATTCATAATACTCAATCGCTCTCACTATATTCTCATCTCTAAAATACTCTTCATACGATATTCCACCAGTATCATAATACCTTATATGCGCTGGACCACCAGTCCTATATGCTAAATATTTACCAGTCTTAAATTCATACCGCTCCCAAACTTCATACTTCTTTATCCCATTCATATAGATAACTCTATGCCTATACTTCTTCTTATACCTCACCCATGACCACCTCTATTTTATTATACCACTTTCCACTTGCATCTGTAAATATATTCTCTCAAAAAATAAGGAGGGTCTCTAAACCCTCCCTATCCTATCCTATCAAATCTCTAACTGCACATTTAAAATTGAAAAAATTATTCCATTCTAAATACACTAAATACTTACCCCATACCTTTCCACCCGGACTAACTAATTCAAGATGATTCTTATATAAACAAACTCTCCATCCTTCTTTCTCCCATACCTTCTGATAAGGAACTTTCCTAAATCCCTGCTCCTTCATAAACTCCTTCAAATCACTATCTCTCATCCCATTCACCATATCAATCACCTCTAATTCTATTATACCACAACTCAATTATCTTGTAAACAGTTTTTTAAAATAAAATCCCGTTCGATCTCTTAGACAAAACTGATTCAAACACCCTTATATAGGCATCAAAAATTTTCCCACTTTTTAAAAAAAATTCTTTTAAAAAACTGTTTACAACTCAACAAAAACATGATATAATTATACTATAAGGTTAATACTTTAGCAGCAACAAAAGCTGGTAAAGAAACAACGACCCTGCACAAATTCTGTGTCTCATATACACTACAAAATAACTGTGTACATTTTCACATCGCATATTATATAATAAAATCAAATAACTATAAATTCTTTACGATTTACATATCTCATGCATTCTATAAGGTTTACCATAATATTGTTAAATGTCTAACATTCAATTGTGAAAAAGTTGCCGTTACAACCCTTTCCGGCACAACTCAAATCCCAAAAATCAAATTTTCTTCTATATATACTACAAATCTTTCTATATATAGAACAAATCCGCTATTCTTATATATAACTACTCAAATTCTATCACGCATTCCTCTTTTTCAAACTGTAAATTTTTTCGCACGCGAGAGACGACACAAGGTGAGCGAGAGCTGATCTAAAAGATAAATTAAAGATTAAAGAAAATAAATTAACAATTAAAGAAGATAAATTAAAGATAAATTAAAGAAGATAAATAAAAAAATGAAATGATAAATAGTAGACCAGAAGATTGATGGATGGACAGAAAAACAGAGCAAAGTTAGAAGAATAGAAGAATGTAAAAGGATGTAATTCTTACATTATATCTTTTCTTTTTCTATATATAGATATTTTCTATATCTTTTCTATGTGTTTTTATATAATTCTTTCTATATAGAGTTTTGATTTATTTTGTATGTTGATTGAATAGAAGTTATTTAAACTAGTCCGCAAGCGGGCGCTTCATTCCGTTTTACTCCATTTCGCGCTGTATTGTTTTTGTTTTAGTTTTATATAGTACGTTCTATATAGTTTGTTAATACTCTTTTCTTCTATATATAGATTTCTATATTCTTTTTTACTATGTATTTGTTTTTTATATAGATTCTTTTTTATATAAGTTCTTTTTTATATTGTTTTATTATTTGTTTCTATATATAGATGTTTTTCTATATAGATTCTTTTATAATTTCTATATAGTAGATTTCTTGTGCTGCCGGATTTTTAAAATCTATTTACACTATATAATAATTATTTTGAAGTTGACAGTGTTTACAGTTTTTTAATGATTTTTTTAATAGATTTTTGCCTTGTACGAGAATGTTTCCAGGGTTGACGGATTTTTGACAGACTTTGATAGAATTTTAATATCTATTTGCAGTGAGTGTTAATTTTACACGTCCTAAATAATTATTATTTAAGGGTGTAGATTGAACGAAATGTAAAGAATTGACACGTTATGATTAGAATGTGTAAATGAAATTTGTTTAGTTCTAGGAAGAAACTAGAGTGAGGTGAGAAGTGTAGAGATGACTGCAGTTTACTGAAGTAAACACTGTATAATCATATAAACACTGAAAAGAAAGATTAGACATCCGATGATAGTTATAATTATAGTAGGGGTAAAAATTATTGATAGTGTTAAGATGAGAGTTAGTAGTAGTTTAATATAGAATTTTATCATATAAAGTTGGCAACTCCTTTACAGTTTACTAAAATTAACAGTATAGAGAGTGTATTATTGGTTTATTAGTGTAATCATGACACCGTATTTTTCATTTAAGTGTTTAATAGCTTTATCAACTTTTCTTTTAGTTGAAAAGTACATTTCATCTTCATCTTCAACTAAAAATGCTCCTAGCTCTAATAATACTTGTTGGTAATCCTCAAGAGTTATCCCAATTCTTTTTGCAATTTCACAATCATAAACTATGTCACCCTCCGGACCAGATAATGATATGTAGTGTATTTTATTATTAAATCTTACATATTAAAACATATTATTCACCTCTGAGTTTTAGTATTACACCATATTTTTCATTTAAGTAATTTAGCACATTGTTCCGCGTCTAATTTGTTTTGAAAGTAATAGTTTAAGTAATATGGATCACCTATTGTAGCTGCATTAAATTTTCTTAAAATCGTATACTTATGGTATCTTTCATCTAATATTGAATGATTTATATTATATAAAATATAGTAGCCGAAACAATCGTGATCTATTTTAAACATATATTACCCAGCCATTTCTTGTGCCATAAAAATAGATTCAATCCATTCTATTGCTGATTGAACATCGTCTATAGTTTTGAAATATACTTCAGATCCGTAACTGCCCGTTCTAATTGCATTATAATTATTAATTAACACTTCTTGATACTGTAATATTGATAGATTTAATACCCCTGAAATCCCTATATCATCGCATAATTCTTTACAATTATGTACATCACGTATTATTATATATAAACCAAGACTGTTTTTACGAAAGCCACATAAGAGTCTAGGTTCTTTTTTCATATTATCATCTACTTTCATATTAGTATAATACAATTGTAACATATAATAAGAAAAAAGTAAATAGTTTAGAAGCTATTTACCTGTGTATAACATAGCAAGTAGGGGTGCATATTTCTCATTTAAGTATTGCACAGCTTGTTTGACGGTGTCTTCTGATTTGAATATAAGGCAATTATACTCTAATCCGTCCATATCTGTGAAAGATTCAAATTCACCACCTAGTTGTAGATACATATCTTTTACATCATCAATACTGATATTTAACATTTCGGCAATTTCATGTGCATAAATTATCTTATTATGTACACATCTGATATGATAATACATCGTCATTTTTTCGGATGAGATTTTCTTTTCATATATAAATTCCATATGGATCCTCCGGTTGGTTGATTAACATTTTTATCAAAACAATATACTTTTCGTTTAAATAATCAGCAGCTTGTTGTGCATCTTTTTTATTTTTCCAACCCAAAAAAGTAAATTCTTCATCAAATGCAACGCGCACAGTATGTTGTGCGGCTCCAAGTTGCTGAAATATATTTATATAATCTTTTGCTGATATGTTAAGTAATTTTTTAACATATCCTGGATAAATAATCATTCCATTGCTATCATATAAATCCATTATAAAAAGTTTTATTTCAGAATGATAATGGGCTTCAAATTGCATATTCATTTTCCTTTCATAACATATTAAACAAGATTGAATATTTTGTGTTTAAATATTCTGCTGCAAGTCTTGCATCTGACTCTGATCTGAAAATATATCCGTGATAGACGTTGTATATAGCTTTATAATTTAATAAAGCTTCTATGTATTCTTCTTTGGATATTTTTAGAACTTTTGATAGTGACATTCGACTATATAGTGTAATTCATCATTACGATTATCACGTTGCCATTTACACACAAATTTCATTTTATTCCCCCATTAATTTAACTAACATTCCATACTTTTCATTTAAGAATTCAACACATTTAATAATATCTTCTCTATTTCTAAAAAAATATTCACCTATTTCTTTATCATAAAACGCATTAAAAGACATCAAAATTTCTATATATTTTTCAAATGTTATTTTTAATTTACGAGCAATATCCATATCTGTTTCAAAATCTTGAAAAACAATGTAATAATTATTATTTTTTAGACGACTTAATTTAATGTCAAAATCTCCTATTTTTATAAGAATATTACTCATATTAAACACCTTTCAATTTTATTAAGACACCATATTTTTCATTTAGATAATCGCAACATTGTTTTGCTTTTTTTGATGATTTAAAATAGTGATTACAATAAGCTAATTTTGCTCCGAATTTTTCTAATTCTTTAACATATTGAATGTAGGGTATTTTTAAAAGCCTGGCAATATTATAATCACCATGAAGTGGGCCTTTAGATGTGTAATATATATAGTGTCCCAAAGAATTATTGTCAACATTAAAATAATCTTTCATATTACTCATATTAAACACCCTCCAACTTTAACATTACTCCGTATTTTTCATTTAAATATTCAACAGCATCTTTTGCATAATTTTCATTATAGAATTTAACATCTGATTGTTTTGTAGCTCCTGGTTCCGCACCAAATGAAACTAGTAATCTTCGATATTCTTCAACATCCATATGTAATAGTTTTGTAATTTCTTCATCCCAACAATAATCTTTATATAAAATGAAATAATATTCTCTTTCCTCATTTTTAAATTTTTCTACTATAAACATTTGATCACTCCATTAGTTTTAACATAACTCCAAATCTGTCAGTAAGATAATCACAACATTCTTGAGTTTGTTGGTGTGTAGGAAAATATAGACAATTATTATCTGCTAAAAAAGAACCAAAGTCAATGATAATTTTTTTATATTCATCTATAGGAATACCAAGTTTATTTGCTATATCACTATCTGTCCCAAAGTAATAATTATTGAGTTCTAAGAGAATGTAATAGTGTTCCTCTGCATATGAATGGACTTTAAACATATTATCACCTAATTATATTATATCAAATTTGAATGCATCTGTAAATAGAATTTAAAAAAAAGGAGAATATTCTCCTTATAATTGTGTAATAAAACTCATTATTCTATAAAATATCAAAATTGTTTTGCCATCGATTATTTTACCTTCATTAATCATTCTTTGTATTTCATGATATTTAAAAAATTCTGTTTCAATAACATCTTCATCGTTGATTTCTGGCAAAGTGGGATATCCATCTTCAATTTTTGCTGAGAATAAATGTAACAAGCCCTCCGCATGTCCTATAGCTGGGTAATAACTCATTAATTTACTAATGGAATCTTTATTAAGCTCTAATCCAGTTTCTTCTTTGGCTTCCCGTATGACTGTCTCAATAGGATCTTCACCTTCAACATCCATAACACCAGCAGGTATTTCCCAAGTATATTTTTCAATTGAAGCGCGGTATTGTTTAACAAGGATCATACCAATTTTGTTATAGATAGCAATTGCAGTTGCTTCTTTTCCAACAACAATTTCTCTTACAACACCTGTGTTAAATACTTTCTTCTTAATTTTGAGCCATCCATCATATATTAATGTTTCACTAATTTTTTTTATAACCATTCCATAACCTCCATTTCAAAAGCTTTTGAAATCTATAATGTTTAATCAATTTTGTATGAGATATAATAAGAACACTTATTGTACAACCTATAATATATCCTGAAAACATTAAAGTGCTAACCAAGAGTTGTAATAATAAGTTATCATTTTTGATAGTAAAGACCCAATCAGTATTAAACAATACCTTGTAATTTTAATATAACACCATATTTCTCATTTAAATAATTTGCAACTTTTTGAGCATCTTCTTCATTTTGAAATGTTACTTTTTTGTAGTTTATAAAAGTTTTAAAATTGAATCTCCTCAATTCAGTATGATAATCGAACAATGTCAAATTTAATATATTAGCAATTTTATAATCATGCCAATGATTATTATATACAATTGAATAGGTCCAGTTTTTTATGAAAGAAGAATATATAACTTTAAAAATATAAATCACCCCATTAATTTCAATAATACACCATATTCCTCGTTTAAAAATGCTGCCGTTTTAGAAGCCTGGTTTATTTTTTTAAAAATATAATAATCACTATATATATAATTGTTTCTATCACTAACTGGAAATTCAATACCATTGAATTTCTTAAAGTGTTCTATTAATTCTTGAGTTGGTATCCCAAGTAATTTGGTGATCTTTCCAATTGATACAATTTCTTCATTATTTGATTCAATACACACATAATAATAATAAGAATTATCTAATAAAAACAATTTTCCTATTCCAAATTTCATATTATACTCCCATTAATTTCAATAATACACCGTATTTTTCATTTAAATATTCACAGCATTTTTCTGCATCATCAAAATTATAGAGATAATGTTCGTTTCGATAAGTGGGTATCGCATTAAATTTTTTTAAGATGCCATGATATTTTTTAAGAGATATTCCAATTTCATTTGAAATACTTTTATCCCTATTATTATGTAAACCTTCTATAACAATATAATACCCTTCACCATCATATTGTAGTTCAAACATTTTTATTCCTCCATTAATTTATTTATTACACCAAAAATTTCCTCTAAATGTGCTATGCATTTTGCCGCATCTTCTTTTGTATAAAAATAATATTCTTCCTTATACTTAAAGGCATTGAATTTACGCAAGATATCTCTATATTGCCTTGTTGGAATTCCTAATTCCTCTGCAATTAATTTACCTTTATTACAAAAGTAGCTTATTACAATATAATATCTCACTTTTGTATCAAGTATTTTCCGTCAACGACATTGTAATCAATCTCTTGTTTAAGGTAAAACTTATTACTCCTTTGTGAGTTTAATCATTATTTCAAACTTCTCAGTCAAATAGTTAACACAATTTCTAGCATCGTCATAATTATGAAAATAACATTCATCATCAATAACTTTATATGCATTAAATTTTAGTAATATGTTTCGATACTCTTTAAGTGGAATCCTTAAATAATTAGCTACAAATGAATCAACAGAGCAAGGATATCCCTCTAACACTATGTAATAAGGGGCATTTGATGATATTTTAAACAATTTATATCACTCCTGGATTTTGATAAGTGCGTCAACAATATTTGTACCTCGACCATAATAAATCCTAACAATATGTCCTTTGTAAATACCTACATTTTCACCCTTCAAATCTTTTAATAAAGGGTGTTCTGGATGTTTTTCAATAATTTGAGATACTTCTTCTAAATGTTCTGGAGTTGCATGTGAAATATCTAAACAGTAAGGCATGATGATTAAACCAAATAAGAAAATACGTGATAAGAAAATACGTGGGCAAAGGAAGAAACGAAAGTCTTTATATATTATCCAACGAATTAGTTCATCCCAATTTGATTGTATACCAAAAAGATTTTTAGGGATTTTAATTACAAATTTTTTAAATAATATTAAGACAATTCGTCCGCTTCCTTGTTTAATCATATTTTTAGGCTTCTTTCATTAATGGTCATGACTATTTCTTCAATCTTTTTCATGTTTGGATTTTCTGGTAAGGAAGTATTATCTTTTGCATAAATGAATTTTTTATTATATTCATCTACCATTTGGAAGATTTCCTCATAACTATATTCACCATTTCTAATCTTTAGAAGCATCTCTCGGTCATTTCCTCTATAAGTATTAATACCTTTTCCTTCGAGGATTTCAATACCCATTAAGAGCAATCTAACAATATGCATGATGTGTTTGTTCATATGTTTTTCATCTTTCTTATTATTGCGTTTATTAAGCTGTCCAGATACTGATGATAATTGTGTTATCATATCTTCAAATGATTGTTGTACACCTGAAAAGACAATTCCATCTTCTATTTGGAAAGCATTTTGTAAACGTCTCAATTGTTGGTTGGCATATCCACCAAAACTATGCGCTGCTTTTCTTGATAAGAATAAATTGACATGATTGCGTAGCATTTTACCTTCATCTGTAACTGTGAAGATATGTTCTGGTTTTGTACCTAAGATTTCAATTGTATTAGGATTGCAATTGATTAGTAAATTGACAATTTTCCTGAATCCATAGATAACAGTGTCAGTTGTTTTATTCTCAAATTGTTCAAAATTTGAGAGGCCTAATAGTTCCTGCCTACGTTCCATAGTAATCCCTCTGATATCCAAATCTGAACCTTCAATATTAGTTCCATAGGCATATGAACCACCAAGTGTCATTAACATAATATGGTTTCCGAGATGTTCATCTGTTCTTAAAAATTCATATGTTGATGAATTTATTAGATCTTTTATTTCCTGTATATTCATTTGACCTCACCTTTCGCTTTTTATATTTCTATTATATCATATTCAAATACATCTGTAAATAAAAATGTAATAAAAGAGAGGTTAATACCTCTCTTTTATTTAACTGTATTAGGTGGAATTAAGTAATCTTTCATTGTAATATCCAATATATCACAAATAAGGTCTGAGAATTCTTCTAAGTGATAGAAATAATCACTCATAGTACTGTGGTATTCACCATACACATGTTCTTCGATTTTTTCAGCAGCCATTTTTGGAATCCTGTATTCTTCCATTAAAGCATTTACCACATCATTATGGAGTTCATTCCATAAACGGCTTTGGTCGTTCCTGTGTGCCTCTTTAGCATTTTTGATTTCCTGATTTTTACGTGCCACTTCTTCACAGTTCCACTTAACTGATTTATCTTCATCAAATATATGTCCTTCTTTCCATCCATTGATACGTGGATATGGAACTCTTGAATTATAATCACCGGCATTGTAACGATTTTTAATCTGTTCGAGTGTCATTTTTAGTTCCTCCTTCAATAATTTGTTTCCTTATAATATTATTATACCATATTTCATTAATATTGTAAACAGTTTTAAAGAAAAATATATAAAAAAAAAAAGGGTATTACCCTTTTTAGAAGTATTTATTTAAAATATTTAATGCATCTTTTTTAATAACCAATTCACCATGTTCGTCCAATACATATTCATGATAATTAGCTTTTGAACCGTATTCAGATAGTATAGCCTCTGCCTTCTCAATCTTAGTTGTTGATTTCTTGTTGAGAATTAAGAAGTATTTGGTGTCCATTTTATAAACTTTGGAATCAGCAAAAGTTATTTTATTACTATTGAATAAACTTGCAACCTTTGCAATGAATTCCATATTAGGAAATACGTAAGTAATTGGTTTGGGTTTTGTTTTTGATGGTGCAGGTTTAAAAGGTTTTTTATCAATTGAAGAAGATTTGTCCTTGGTTTTTGTAGCGGTCCTAATGGGTTTTTCATCTTCCATGTCATCTTCATCTTCATCATCATCATTAAATAATAAATGTTTTCTCAATTCCGCCTCATATTCATCCCAGTCTTCATCACCGCTGTAACCCGAACTTTTAAATAATTCATTTATCAATTTAAGAGCATCTCGCTCTGATTTAGCTTCGAGATCCAATACTGAAAGTATAAAAGTTACTGAGTCACCAGAAATATCAGCTATATCCACACTTATGAAACTACTTCCAGACACCATCATATCTGATTCTAATATAATATCACGAACCAGATTGTTAAGTGCTTCCTTTGTTCTATAAGAGCTTGAACGTATACCTTCAATACTTATATCTTTTTCATCAAGCTCTTCATTTGTTAGGACCAACTTTATTTGAGTATCACTAATCTTTTCTATCTTCATTATTTTGACCTCCTTTGAAATTACCTTGAATTTATTATACATTAAAGAATCCTATTTATAAACAAACTTTTAGATGAGGTAAGAAGTGAATTAGAAATGCTATATTAGTATTATATCACACATGCATTTGAAAGTATATATATTTAAAAAAAAAGGAGAAATTAATCTCCTTTTATTCTTCTTTATGAGTTTTAGGTAATAAGAATACAGTTGATTCAACAACAGCTTCTATAAAATCTTCATTTTTATTTGTGACATCTACACCTGCATCAACCAATGACATCTTAACAAATTCTATTGCCTTATCTTTTCTTTCTTCTGGTTGAATTTTACCAGATAAATAAAGTTGTTCTGCATATTTAACCGCTAATTGAGCTACCTTAGCTACCATATCAATATAAGCTGCTTGAGCTGGAAACATTTGTTTTGCAATGCCTTCAGCAATTTTTGTCATACTCTCTGCTGAATCAAGAATCTTTTCTATTGGAACATTATTTTTCGCTGCCCACTTTCTAATTATCGGTACTAAGTATATCATTATACCTAATACAGCAATTGCAACAACCGCAATAATTACAGACGTTAAATCCATTATGTTCGCCTCCATAGGAATTTATTATTTTGTATTCTATATAAAAGGAAATGAACTTTTTATATTATAGAAGAAAACTTTTTACTTACCAATTTTATACAACAGAAAAGGATGGCTAATTAGCCATCCTTTAACTGTGTAAGGTAATTTGAGGAGATAAAATTTAAACGGCTTAAATTCCGTTTCAAGTTATGTGGTACGGTTTTATTATATATTGAAGAATTCCAAAAGTAAACAAAAAATTTACTTTGTATCATGTCTTAAAAAAATGTTTACTTTTTGTCATAAAATATATATAATAATACTATGGTTATAATTTACCAAGGAGGTTTACAAATGAATAATGATATTATAAGAACAGCTGCCTATAGTAATAGGAAAAGTATTAGGCGTGCTATTGCTAGATTTTGTGTTTTGAAAAACATTACTATAACAGCAGATGAATTTGAAACAGTAGTACGAAGGACACAGGAATCCGGGTATGAATCAGCAGTCAAATTTTTTGCCACAAAGTTCATTGGTTTCAGTAATTGGAAGAAACGTCAATTGTTATATCAACTCACAATTGAATATAATACAGAAATGTATGTAAAAAGTTTTCCGAAGGCAAACAAAGTTATAGCAAATCTATTAAATGGTGTTAAAGACCCAGATGAATATGACTTCTTTAAAAATACGTTGTTTGATATAGTTAAGGCGAATTTACTGCAAGAAGCAGTCATTGATAAATATGTACCATAAACCACCTCCCTACTTTTAAAATAGCTTCCTATATTATAGGAAGCTATTTTTTTACAAATTATAACTTAGTTGGTTATAACTAATAAGTATTTATATTGAGAAAAGGGTTATTATAATGTTGTAAGGACGAAAGAACTTACAAAAGTTAATTGAAAAATTAACAAAAAATACCAGGTATTAATAGTAAGAAATGGTAAATAATAAGATTGTAAGAGCACTTTGAAAATTAAAATAAAAGGGAGGAATTAAATCATGGCAAAGAGTTTATTCGAAAATATGAAGTATGAAATTGCTCAGGAAGTAGGAGTTAACTTGAAGCATGGTTATAATGGTGACCTCACTGCAAGGGAAGCCGGTAAGGTTGGTGGAAATATTGTTCGTAAGGTATTTCAGTCATATACCGGAAATAGCTATCCTACTGAAAAACTCGGAGATAGAATAAGGTAAGTAAATAGTAAAAAGGGAAGGAATAAATCCTTCCCTTTTTTAATGTCTGTATCAATCCCCACCGATTGATTTTACGCCTCTTTACCAGATGAGGCTCCCACTACTTTACCGTATACACATTTATACCCGCAGCATTTTATTCTATTCATGGGCTATCGTGCCCTAATTTGCCGCTATCTGAACCTATCCTGAATCCCTAACGACATCTACAATCATTTCTGATCTCCGCCATATAGAGTTATTATTATGTAGCCAGCAGGCCGTCCCTATGGAGGCCACTCATTCAGCTACTCAAACCGATTTTTCCCGTGCGCGGTAAAGTTTGATTCCTATTCATTTTCCATACCCGGAACCGCCGGCTCTCCATATTGCCTGGCTTCAGCGGTTCCAAGGTTACAGTTTACTGAAATTAACAGCTTATAACTATCTTATCAAGGCCATCATGGCCGCAAAACCTGCTTATATAAAAATATTTATTATGTAATTCCTCCGCTAGGTAAAGCCGGTTTTAAATGTATCGCCGACGGATATACCAGATGTTCCGTTCGTCATTTGTGACCGCTCCTTTCATTGTGTTTCCTTATATTATTATTATATCATATTCTCCAGATTTGTACATAGGTTTGTGAAAAATTTTACCATTCTATTTCACTATTTGTTGCAGCGATTTCATTGTCAGTAAATGCTTGTAAAATTTGATCGTAAGTCATAATTGACGATTCACCAAAGTGATTTAGAGGTTCAACTAAAAAATCCATTTTGTCATCTTCATTAATAATACCTGATATTAAGAAGTAACCAAGGGAATTTAACATTTTACTTATCTTTTCAATATCAACCGTTGTATTTGGTTTCATAAAGAATCACCTCCGAAAATATTATAACTTTATAATACAATTATAATACAGGCGATCTGATTTGTAAATAGGTTAAACATATATCCCATTACTGAGCATAACTTCTCTTGCATGTCTTTTTAATTCTTTATCAATATTTATAATTAAACAATAACCAGCCCTACAAGTATGATATACATCTGGGTAATTAGGTATCTTTCCTTTATTGATTACATCTAAATATTCTTGCACTGATTGAGGAGTAATATT
>Ga0123335_1001968_pt1 | contig 31855 bp, 22 predicted proteins | sample BiotimSIPDNA_2_FD_89707 | JGI IMG/M metagenome (GOLD analysis project Ga0123335, IMG submission 89707) | Anaerobic biogas reactor microbial communites from Washington, USA - Biogas_R2 time_0 SIP DNA | ecosystem: Engineered > Bioreactor > Anaerobic > Unclassified | place: Washington, USA... | reverse complement strand
TCTCTGGCATCAGACCTCAGGATATGGAAATTTCAGGCGCCTGCGTTGGCGGAAGCCGGTTACCGGCTGCTGCGTTATGACAGCCGCGGCCACGGGCAGTCGGCCTCCCCGCCCGGCCCTTATTCCATGGAAATGCTGGCCCTGGACGCCGTGGGGCTGCTGGATGCTCTGGGGTTGGAGAAGGTCCATTTCTGCGGACTTTCCCTGGGGGGCATGACAGGCCAGATGATGGGGGCCTTCCATGGGGAGCGCCTGCTCTCCCTGATCCTCTCCGACACGACGTCCTACACGGCGTCTCCGGAAGTCTGGGACGAGCGCATCCAGATGGTCCGGAAGAATGGAATGGCGGCCGTGGCTGATGCCACGATCGACCGCTGGTTCACCAGGGCGGGCCAGGAGCGCCTGCCGGAAGAGGTGAACGAGATCCGCGGGATGATCCTGAACATGTCCATCGAAGGGTTCTGCGGATGCTGCGAAGCGATCCGCCCCCTGGACCTCCGCCGGGCGATATCCGGCATTTCCGCCCGGACCCTCGTCATCGTCGGGGAGCAGGACGAGGGGACCCCCGTCTCGGAGGCGGTTTATCTGCATGAGCGAATTCTCTTCTCCGAGCTGAACGTCATTCCCGGTGCGGCCCACCTGGTCAATGTGGAACAGGCCGAACGCTTCAACGCCGCCGTCCTTGGATTTCTGAAAACCCTCAAGACGCCCTGATTTCGCGAAAAGGCGCATTCGCGGAGAAAAGATGATCCTGATTCTGGTTCGACATGGCATAACCCCCTGGAACGAGGAAAGAAGAATCCAGGGCTTAACCGATGTAGACCTGAGCGCCGCCGGGCTGGATCAAGTCCGGCGGCTGGCGCTTTCCCTGAAGGATTTCCCGATTGCTTCAATCTATTCGAGCCCCCTGGTCCGCGCCCGGAAAACGGCCGAAATCATCAACGAGTTTCACCAGGCCCCCCTTCACCTGTCATCCGATCTGACGGAAATGAACCATGGCGATTTTGAAGGCCTCACGATCCCGGAGCTGATGGCGCACCACAGGGACTTCCTCAGGAAATGGCTTGCTGATCCGGCTTCGGTAGGCATGCCCCATGGGGAATCTTTTCTGGATGTCCAAACCCGGGTCTGGAAGGTCATCGAGGGCATCCTCGCCAACTCCCGAAACGCGCTGGTCGTTGCCCACAACTTTACCCTGGCGTCCATTCTCTGCAGGATCAAAAACCTTCCCCTCGCCGAATTCCGATCCCTCTGCGTCGATCCCGCTTCCAGAACCGTCATTCGATTCTGCAACGGATCGGCGGACATCGAGTTATTCAACGACCGGCCTTATCTCAACGGCGGGCAGCCCTAGAGAATCTCCTCCAGTAAACCTCCCCGGAAAGGCCGTTCCATGGCCCGGGTATGGAGCAGTTTATGCAAGTCCAAGAGTGTTCCCGCACGAAGGGATCAACGATTTTCAAAATAAGGCGGACAAGGCCCAGTCAGGCTGACTGCCGGGGGCACGAAGCCGCTCATGAATGGAATGGAATCAAAGCATACGCCCACTTCCCGCTCAATACAATTTCACCTTTCGGATGGTGCATTCCGCCTTCTCTTTGCCCTGTCCGTGTTGACGGTGATCATCGTTTCCACGTGTCTGGCCATGCTTCGAGCCGACCGGGAACTCCGCACCGACCTGCTTCCGCAGGTCGCCATGATCGCCACGGCCATCAACCCGCAGCGGATGACTTCGCTGAAAGGAACGGCGGCAGACCTCACCTCACCCGATTATCTGCGGATCAAGGCGCAGCTGGCCAACATCCGCCGCTCCAATCCCAGGTGCCGTTTCCTGTATCTCATAAGCCGCAGGCCGGATGGCTCCATCGTTTTTCATGTGGATTCGGAACCCCATACCTCAAGGGACTGTTCACCGCCTGGACAGGTCTACAGCGAAGCCTCGAAAGAGCTTCACGCCGTTTTCGACACCGGACGGGCCGCCGTCAGAGGCCCCTATGAGGACCGCTGGGGAACCTGGGTAAGTGCATTCGTGCCACAGCCCAAACCGGCAACCGGCGGCGTACAGATGGTCTTCGGCATGGACATTGCCGCCAGCGAATGGATGTGGACCGTGGCCCTGCGGGCGGTTCCCCTGGCAGGCCTTGCCGTGGTCGCCGTCATGCTCACCCTGCTCGCAGCGTCGCTTTACGGAAAGCGCCGCGAGCTTCGCACCCGCCAGGAGGAGCTGCGGCAGGCGGAAGCGGCTCTCCGCGGCATTTTCAACGCCACTCCCATCGGTCTTGCCACGATCAAGGATCATGTCTTTCAGCGGGTCAACAAGGTCTGGTGCGACAGCTTCGGCTATTCCGAAACCGAAATCATCGGAAAAGACGCCCGGATGATGTACCGCGATGAGGCGGAGTATCGGCAGGCGGAGCGGGAGTTGTTTCTTCAGCTCTCATCGCAGGGCGTCGCCTCCATTCAGACCATCAACCGGCGCAAGGACGGCGCTCTGCGCAATGTCATTCTGAGCGCGGCGCTTCTGCCATCTGCCGCGCCTTCCCAGGAAGCGGTGGTAGCTGTCGAGGATATCACGGAGCGCAAGCGACTCGAGGAGCGGCTGAAGCGCGCCGAGAAAATGGAAGCCCTGGGAACGCTGGCCGGGGGTGTCGCCCACGATCTCAACAACGTTCTCGGGGTCATGGTCGGCTATTCGGAACTCCTCCTGGAAATGCTGCCTCCGCAGAGCCTTATGAGCAGATACGCGGATTCCATCATGAAATCCTGCGTTAAGGGCGCGGCCATTATCCAGGATCTTTTGACGCTGGCCAGAAGAGGGGTCACCGTTTCGGAAGTCGTCAATCTGAACACAGTGATTCTGGACTATCTCAAAAGTCCGGAGTTTGAAAAGATGAACTCTTACCATCCTGATGTGAAGATCGCGGCAGACCTTGACGAGAGCCTTTTGAACCTCAGGGGGTCGCCCGTTCACCTGGGGAAAATGGTCATGAACCTGGTCTCCAATGCAGCCGAGGCCATCCCGGGGCGGGGAGAGGTCACGATCCGGACGGAGAACCGGCACCTGGACAAGCCCCTGCAGGGATACGAGGAGATGAAGGAGGGGGATTATCTCGTCTTGACGGTTTCCGATACCGGCAACGGGATTTCTACGGAGGACCTGGGCAAGATTTTTGAGCCCTTCTACACCAAGAAAGTGATGGGAAGAAGCGGAACCGGACTGGGATTGTCCGTCGTCTGGGGTACCGTGAAGGACCACCAGGGTCACATCGACGTTCAGAGCGAGGAGGGCAGGGGGAGCAGCTTTGCCCTTTACTTCCCGGTCACCAGGGAAGAGGCCGTCCAGCGGAGGCAGGCGGTTTCGCCCGATTCCTACCGAAGCAGGGGAGAATCCATTCTCGTTGTGGATGATGTTCAGGAACAGAGGGAACTGGCGATGAGCATGCTGAGCAAGCTCGGTTATCACGTTGAGGCCGCCGCCAGCGGAGAAGAGGCCGTCGAGCGCATCCACAGGAAAAAAGCCGATCTTGTGGTGCTGGACATGATCATGGATCCGGGAATCGACGGGATGGAGACCTTCCGGAGAATCCGCGAGATCGAGCCCGGGCAGAAGGCCGTAATCGTCAGCGGCTTTTCAGAAACGGAGCGGGTACGCAACGCGCAGAAAATGGGCGCCGGAACGTTCGTCCGGAAACCTTATATCCTGGAAAAAATCGGGGTGGCCGTCCGGCATGAACTGGACCGTGCCCGGCAGGAATCCGCCCTCCCCGAAATCCCTGTATCCTGACGGACCGGCATTCTACCGAAGGCAGGATTTCTATGGCGCGCCCTCGGGCCGACTCCTGCCGGAACGTTCAACGGCATGTTCAAACATCCCGCACATCGAGGCTGACCGATCCGGGTCCCTCCGCAATCAGAGCGCTCCCATCGAGCCCCCTGTTATGTTGCCACATCCCCGTCAGTTCCCCGGAACCGGGCCGTGGCTCAAAGGGTGCCCCGATGAACCCCGCCTCGAGGACGGACGGGCCCGTTTCATTTTTTTGGGAACTTTTCGAGAACCTTCCTTGTCTAAGCTTTCATAAGTCGTAAACACATTTTCACCTCAGAGGAAATTGCCATGAAAAGATTGAGCAGACTGCTGGCCGTCCTGATCGTGACGGCCGTCATACTTTCCTGGAATGCCGCCCTGTCGCAACCGGACAGATCGGCGGAGGACGGCACCCTGTCCCCCTATTTTCTGGTGAAAAGCGACAGCCCCACCCTGGATCGGCTTCCCTTGAAAGCCACCTCCGCAGCGGTCACTATCTCCGGCGTGATCGCCGATGTAACGGTCACCCAACGCTACCGCAATGAGGGGAAAAAGCCTCTGGAGGCGGTCTATGTCTTTCCCGCCTCCACAAGGGCCGCCGTCTACGGCATGAAAATGACGATCGGCAAGCGGGTCATCGAGGCCAGAATCAAGAAGCGCGAGGAGGCGCGCCGGGACTACGAGCAGGCCCGGAACGAGGGGCGGAGCGCCTCTCTCCTGGAGCAGCAGCGGCCCAATGTGTTCCAGATGAATGTGGCCAACATCCTGCCGGGAGACGAGATCGCGGTGGAGTTGAAATACACGGAACTGCTCATGCCGGAAAACCGGGTGTACGAATTCGTTTATCCCGCCGTCGTCGGCCCCCGCTATTCCAATACGCAGGCCGATTCGGCGCCGCCTTCAGAATCGTGGAGCGCCAACCCCTATCTTCATTCCGGCGAAGCCCCTCCCTACGATTTTGACATATCGGTCAGCCTGGCAACGGGTCTGCCGGTCCGGGACATCTCCAGCCCCTCCCATTCCGTGAACACAGCGTTTCAAGGACCGGCCCGGGCTCAAGTCCTGCTCGATCCGTCGGAAAAGTCGGGGGGAAACCGCGATTACATCCTCCGCTACCGCCTTGACGGCGACAACGTCCAATCCGGCCTGCTCCTCTACCGGGGCGAACAGGAGAACTTCTTCCTTCTGATGATGCAGCCGCCCAGAAGGATTGCCCCCGAACAGATCCCCGGCCGGGAATACATCTTCATCGTCGATGTTTCGGGATCGATGTACGGCTTTCCCCTGGACATCTCCAAGCAGCTACTAGCCAACCTGATCGGCGGCCTGCGCCCCTCGGACCGGTTCAACGTCCTGCTCTTCTCCGGGGGTTCGTCCCTGATGTCCGAGGAGTCCCTGCCGGCCACGGCGGAAAATGTCCGGCGGGCCATTGCTCTTCTTGAGGGCCAGCGGGGCGGCGGCGGAACGGAAATACTGCCGGCCCTGAAGCGCGCCCTCTCCCTCAAAAAGCGCGAACAGGACTCGCGGACCCTGGTCGTCGTCACCGACGGCTATGTGACCGTTGAGGAAGAGGTCTTCGATCTCATCCGGCACAATCTCGACAACGCCAACCTGTTTGCCTTCGGAATCGGGACGAGCGTCAACCGCCACCTCATCGAAGGGATGGCGCGGACCGGCATGGGCGAGCCTTTCATCATCGACAAGCGGGAAACAGCGCAGTCCAGGGCGGAGCGCTTCCGCGCCATGATTTCTGCGCCGGTACTGACCCAGGTGAAGGTGGATTTTGAAGGCTTTTCCGCTTATGATGTGGAACCGGTTTCCCTGCCCGATGTTCTGGCCGAGCGTCCCGTGATCCTCTTCGGAAAATGGCGTGGGAACCCCGGTGGCCATGTGACGCTGACGGGAATCTCCGGGAAAGGACCCTATTCCGAGTCCCTCGCAGTGGCAGGGGTCACGCCGCTGCCGGAAAATGCGGCCCTTCGTTATCTCTGGGCACGCCACCGCATTGCGCTCCTTTCCGATTACAACCGGCTCCGGGAAAAGCAGGAGCGCAGCGAAGAAGTGACGAACCTGGGACTGACCTACAACCTTTTGACAGCCCATACCTCCTTCGTTGCGGTGGACAGCGAGGTTCGGCAGGGAGGCAAACCCACCACCGTGCAACAGCCGTTGCCCCTGCCCCAGGGTGTTTCAGAATACGCAGTGGGAGGCGCCATGGGAAAGGGCAGGATGTTGTCTTACGCCCCCCTGGCCGCCCCGGTCCGCGAACAATCGGCCACCCTGGATAGCGCCATGCCCCCGGACGGGAAGGCGGAGAAGAAAAAGGACGGATCCGGGAAAGCCCGGCCCGGCACCGTTTCTCTATCCGTGAACAGGATCGAAGTGGCGGGAGGCCTCTCGCAGGAGGACGCAGCGGGAATCGTGAAGGGGCAGCTTTCCACCCTGGAGTCCTGCCTGGCGGGAAAGGTGTTTCACGTGAAACAGACCTTTATCCTGGTCATTTCTCCCGACGGCACGGTTCGTAAGGTCACCGCTTCCCCGGCAGCGCTGAAGGATGCCGCTGTAAATTCCTGCCTCCTGGAGCGGATGAAGAAGTGGCGTTTTCCCGCTGCCGGAAACGGAAAAGAATCCAGGATAACGCTTACACTGGTATTAAGGACAATCCCACAGGTGCGATAGCCTCCATGGAAGCCTCGAATTCTCTGAAAGAGCAACCTCCGATCATCGAGGACGATGACCTCGAAACGGTGCTTCTTTGCCAGAAAGGGGATGTCGAGGCTTTCGGAGTTCTGGTTGACAGGCACCAGAAAAAGATGCTCAACGTTGCCTACCGGATGATCGGAGATTACGAGGAGGCCTGTGATGTCGTCCAGGAGGCCTTCCTCGCCGCCTTCCGGTCCGTTGCGAAGTTCCGGAGGGAGGCGCGTTTTTCCACCTGGCTTTACGGCATCGTGGTCAACTGCGCGAAGAACCGGCTGATCGAGCTGAAGCAGCGAAAGGCCCGGGTGCGTTCCGGAGATTTTTTCCCGGAGGCGTCCTCCGGCAAAGAAGGATACGGATACGGATGCGGTTGCCAGGCGGAGCCTCTGCAGGAGGACTCCGTCCAGGAGCGCCTGGAGAAAAAGGAACTGGAAGCCCGGGTGCAGGAATGCATCGGCCTCCTTGATGACGGCTACCGGGAAATTCTTGTCCTGCGAGACATTCAGGGCTTGTCCTACGGCGAGATTGCCGACGTTTTCAAGATCCCCCCGGGTACCGTCCGCTCGCGGCTTTTCCGGGCACGAAATTCCCTGAAAGACCTCATGCGTTCCAGAATCGGAGATTTTTCATGACTTGCCGGGATATCGAAGACAGCCTGCCCGCCTACCTGGAAGGTCTTCTCTCACCCGAGGAGAGCGCGAGGGTGCGCGATCACCTTGCCTCCTGCCCGCAGTGCCGCAAGGCCATCGCGGATCTGGAGCGGATGGGGACGATCCTGTCCGGCCTGGAGGAGGTGACGCCTCCACCCTGGCTGAAGCAGAGAATCATGACCAGGGTGCGGGACGAGGCACAGCCGGAAAAGGGGTTCTTCCGGAGGCTCTTCTCCCCGCTGCACCTGAAGATTCCCCTTTCCACCGCGGCGCTCCTCATTCTTTCAGTCCTCGCTTTCCAGGTCTATCGCACCCAGGAGACGCAGTTCCACAGGGATGGGGACCTCCACGTCGCCCTGCCCAAGCCGGCGCTGGAGCGCTCCATGGGAACGCAGGGGCCTCACCGCAAGGACCATTCCCGGGCGGCCATTCCGCCTGCGCCCGCCGTCGGTCCATCCGTCCCGCGGGGAACGACGCCGCCTTCGGCAGCGAAGAGCGCGAAATCCCCTCAGCCCGGCCTTGTACAGCCGACGCATCAGTCCGCTCTCCGGCTGGAACAGGCTTCACCGCCGCGCCCGGATGGGGAGGGGATGCGGGACAGCGGGAAGCACCTTTCAGGGGAAGAGGATGCGGCAAAGCCGCGGAAGGGGGCAGTGGCCCTGGCGCCCTTGCCGCTGGAAACCCTTGAAAGCGTCGGCTCCCGGAAGGCTGAAGAGCCCCCCGTCTTCGCCGCCCCCCGACCATCGCTCTCCGGAGCCCTCTCTCCCCCCATGGCTCGGAAAAAATCCGGAGACGGAGAAAACACATCGGATTCCGCTGTTACCGACAGCGGCCTTCGCGGGAAAAGCGCATCGACGGCGGAAATCATAAGCCTTCTGCGGCAGTTTGATGCCTCACGGATCGAGCGCAGGACATCCGGAGGAATGGAGATCCTGACGGCGGAGCTGCCGCCCCGGCAGGTGCAAGCCCTTCTGCAGAGGCTTACAGGGTTGGGTATCACGGGCAGGGCCGTTTCGATCGGTACGGCCGATTCCCGTGCGGGGATGGTGCCCGTCCGGATAGAAGTCCCCGCCAATCGCTGACGGAACGTTCCGCCAGTCCGGCGGTTTTTGTCCGTATCCTTCCTTGACAACCCTGAAGGTTTCCCTCTATACTTCCGCAACATTTCAGAACATCGATCGGCCATTGTCAGACAGCCGACCAAAACCATTCAAGGAGACGAGGCAACCATGCAAGATACAAGTTCCAACCCCACCGTGGTCTTCAAAACCAGCCTGGGAACTTTTGAGGCGGTCCTTTATCAGGACAAGGCCCCCATCACCGTTGAAAATTTTCTGCAGTATGTAAAAGACGGTTTTTTCGACGGAACCATTTTCCACCGGATCATCCCCGGATTCATGGCCCAGGGCGGAGGATTCGACAAGGGCGGTCAGCAGAAACCCACCGGTCCTGCCATCAAGAATGAGGCGGAAAACGGCTTGAAAAACGAGCGGGGCACGCTGGCCATGGCACGGACCATGGTCATTGATTCAGCCACGTCCCAGTTCTTCATCAATTTTGTGGACAATTCCTTCCTGGATTATGCCGGCAAGAACAACTTCGGTTATGCGGTCTTCGGCAAAGTGACGGAGGGGATGGATGTGATCGATTCCATGGCCAAAGTCAAAACCGGCTCCCGGGGTCCTTTCCAGGACTGGCCCCTGGAAGATGTGCTGATTGAATCCGTCACCCGGAAGGCATAATTTTCCCACCGTTTCGGTTTCGGGCCCACAGGCAAGGGGGGCACCAGATGATGCCCCCCTTGCCTGTGCTGGAGATCGGATGAATTCATGCCGTCTTTTCCGGATTGACCGGCATCGCGGCGGATCGACCATTTACTGCAGTTTCAAGCGAATGCTCGACGTTCCATCGGGAAGCCGCTTGATGGAAAATCCATTTTTTCTGCTGAGATTGAGCATTTCCCGGTTATCCGTCAGAACCTCCCCGTAGATCTCAGGCAGCTCCTTTAACCGGGCGATGTTGAGGACCGTCTCCATCAGCTTCTGCCCGATCCCCTTTCGCTGATACCGATCATGGATGAGCACGGCGATTTCCCCGGAGCTGAAATCCGGGTTGATGATCAGTCTTGCGACACCGATGATTTTCTGTTTCCCCTGCTCCGAAATTTCAGCGACGAGGGCAATGTGCCGATCATAGTCAATGTTGCAGAACATGATCAGCCACTCGCGGGTGACGTTCCTAAAAGATGAGAAAAACCTTGTCCGGCGGGACTCTTCGGACAGGGTCTCGAGGAGCTCCCGCTCCAAAGGTTCATCTTCAGGCCGAATCGGCCGAAGGGTCACCTCTGTTCCATCAGGCAATAGAAAGGTCGTGATGAACCTCGTGGGATAAGGGGTAATCACCAGGTGCGGATAAAGGTCCGCCGATTTCCGATAGGCTTTATCGAGGATGATTCTCGCATCCAGGGCGTACAGTTTGCCGTCCGATATGGCGAGCGGGTTGATGTCAATCTCCGCAATTTCGGGAAAACCTGCGACCAGGTAGGAGAAAAGGATCAGCGTCGCCTCAAGCTCTTCGAGATCGGCCGGGGGCTTGCCGCGCCATCCCTGAACAAGCTTGTAGGCTTTCGTTTCCTCCATCAGCATCTTTGCCAGTGTTTTTTTTAGTGGTACGGCGACCACCGAGAAGTCCTGGATCAGTTCCGCCGTCACCCCACCCATCCCGAAGAGAATGGCGGCACCAAAATCCTTATCTTTTTTCGAGCCCAGGATCAGCTCGTAATCGATGTTCTCTATCATCTTCTGAACGGTGATTCCTTCGATCACCGCCTCCGGAACCCGTTGTCCGACCTTTGCCAGCATGCCCCCGTAGGCCTGCCTGAGCTGCTCCTCGGAGCGGATTCCGACCTCGACGCCACCGACATCGCTCTTGTGCGATATGTCCGGCGAGGCGATCTTGATGACAACGGGATATCCCAGGCGGTGGGCAACGGCCACCGCCTCCTCTTCGGAAACGGCGAGTGCAGGAACCGTGGTTGGAATGCCATAGGCGGCAAGGAACTCCTTGGACTCGTTCTCGTTGAGAAGGTATCTCTCCTCAGCGACGGCCTTCGAAATAATCTCGTTTAAGGAACCCTTCTCCTCCCGGATTCTCTTGAGGAAAGCCGGCAGGTTTTCCTGGACGACTCTCCGCACCGGCAGCTCGGAAGGGGTTTCATACAAAAGTTCGAGGTTCCTTTCATAGTTGTACAGATTGATATAGGCCTTCACGGCCCCTTCCGGGGTTTCATAATTGGGAATACCCTGCCGGGCGACCATATCCATCGCCTCACGCACCTTTCCCGCCCCCATCCAGGTCGTAATGATCGGCTTGAACGCTTTTTTCGCATTTTCAATGATCACCCGGGCCACTTCAACCGGCGGAGCCGTATCCATGGGAATGCTGATGACCAGGATGCCGTCTACCCCGGGATCGTTCAGACAGACCTGGATCGCCTGGTCAAACCGCCCGGTATCCGCATCCCCCAGCAGGTCCAGGGGATTCCCCTTGCTCCAGAAGGGCGGCAGGAAGGCATTCAACCGTTCGAGGCTCTCGTCGGAAAGCTTTGCAAGCTCTCCTCCGAAATCCATCAGGGCGTCCGTGGCCATGACACCGGGACCACCGGCTGCCGTGACGATGGCCAGCTTCCGGCCGAGGGGAAGCCTCTGGGAAGCGAGAATTTCAGCCGCGTCGAAGAGAGCGGAAATATCCTTTACCCGCACCACCCCCACTCTTTTGAACGCGGCGTCATAGATTGCGTCATCCCCGGCCATGGCGCCTGTGTGGGATCGGGCTGCTTCAGCGCTTTCCGTATATCTTCCCGGCTTGAGGACGATCACGGGCTTTCGCAGGGCAAACGCCCGAGCGGCGCTCATGAACTTTCTGGCATTTCCCACCCCTTCCATGTAAATCAGGATGCTCCGCGTCGCCTCGTCTTCTCCGAGAAAATCGATGAGATCGCCGAAGTCGATGTCGCTCATGGAACCGAGCGACGCGAACATGCTGAACCCGACGCTCTCCGAAGCCGCCCAGTCCAGGATGGCGCTGCCCAGGGCGCCGCTCTGGGATATAAAAGCAATCTTTCCCGGCAGAGGATTGGCCTTCATGAAGGTGGCGTTCAAACCGGCGTTCGGCCGAACAAACCCGAGACAATTCGGCCCGAGGATCCGCATGCCGTACTTTTTCCGGATCTCGTTCAGCTGCTGTTCCAGAGATGCTCCCTTTTCGCCGCTTTCTTTAAAGCCTGCGGAAACAATGACCAGCCCACCGACCCCCGCCCTGCCGCACTCCTCTACCAGATCGAGAACCGTTTCCGCCGGGGTCGCGATCACGGCCAGATCGACAGGCTCGGGAATGCTCGATATATTCTCAAAACATCTTTGGCCCAGCAGCACCTTCTTCTTCGGGTTGACCGGGAAGATCGTTCTATTTTTTGCCAGGAGCAGATTCGAAAGAAGAATTTTTCCAATGGAACCTTCCTGATCACTGGCGCCGATCAATGCCACACGGTCAGGATTGAATACGCTGCTCAGGTTTTTCATTTGTCACCCCCACGTGCTTCGTGATCTTCCGGACCGAGCCGGAGCGGACCCATCCAGGCACGGAAACCCCTGCAATGATCGCCTGCCTGTCAGCAACCGCTGTTCCCCCAGTTGCCCCCATCCTTTCGTGGCCGTCGGTCGCCTGCCGAAGCTCCTCAGGCGGCGCCCGCGGAGCTCTGACTCTCCTCATCGGAAAGCGGCAGCTTGCCCGTCTCCAGGGGCGGTGCTGGAGGCAGGCCTGTTGCAGCCAGGATTTCCTTCTCATCGAGGGTTTCCCGGGCCACAAGGGCCTCGGCGAGGGCGTCGAGCTGACAGCGGTATGCTCTCAGGAGCCGCTTGGCCTCCTCGTGGCTCTCGGCGATGATCCTGCGAACCTCGGCATCGATGGTTTCGGCGGTATCCTCGCTGAATGGCCTGGAGCCACCATATCCGTCCATGCCGCTCAGGTAGGGGTTATCCCGGGGCGCAAGCTGCACCAGCCCGAGGCGTTCGCTCATTCCCCAGCGCGTCACCATCCGGCGGGCCAGCCCGGTCGCCTGCTCGATGTCACTTTCGGCGCCGGTCGTCTTCGTTCCATAGACGATCTCCTCCGCCGCCCGTCCGCCCAGCATTCCAATAATCCGTGCCCGGAGGTAAGCCTCCGGATAATTGTAGCGGTCGCTTTCCGGCCGCTGGTAGGTCACGCCGAGGGCCTGACCCCGCGGTACGATCGTCACCCGGTTCACAGGGTCCGCACCGGGAACCACCAGGCCCAGAATGGCGTGCCCTCCCTCATGGTAGGCGATGCGCTCCTTGTCCGCACGGCTCAGGAGAAGGGGGCGCTCGGGGCCGAGTACGATCTTCTCCAGGGCGTCCATGAAATCCTTGTAATGGACTTCACTCTGGCCGCGCCTCGCCGCCAGCAGCGCGGCCTCGTTGACCAGGTTTTTCAGGTCGGCCCCCGAAAAGCCCGGTGTCGCAGCGGCAAGCTCTACCAGGTCCGCGATTTCGGCGAGAGGGACATTCCGGACGTGAACCTTGAGGATCGCCTCGCGGCCGGTCTTGTCCGGAAGGTTCACCACCACACGCCGGTCAAAGCGACCGGGCCTCAGGAGCGCGCGGTCGAGGACGTCCGGCTGGTTGGTCGCCGCCAGCACGATAATGCCCTGGCGGCTGGAAAAGCCGTCCATCTCGGTCAGGATCTGGTTCAGGGTCTGCTCCTGCTCGCTGGACCCGCCTATGGCCGCCGGCCCACGCGCACGGCCTATGGCATCCAGCTCATCGATGAAGATGATCGACGGCGCCTGGTCGCGGGCCTGCTGAAAGAGGTCCCGCACCCTCGCGGCGCCGACTCCGACGATCATCTCAACAAATTCCGAGGCGCTGATCGAAAAGAAGGGCACTCCGGCCTCCCCGGCAACCGCCTTCGCCAGCAGGGTCTTTCCCGTGCCCGGAGGGCCCACCAGAAGGACGCCTTTCGGAGCGGCTCCGCCAAGGCGGGTATACTTTGACGGGTCCTTGAGGAAATCCACAATCTCGACCAGTTCGTTTTCGGCCTCGTCAATGCCGGCCACGTCATTGAAGGTGATTTTCTGCCCCTCCTCCTGGTCATAGCGGCGCGCCTTGCTTTTGCCGATGCCCATGAGTCCCCCTCCAAGGCCTCCCTGCTGGGCCATACGTCGGAAGATCCAGATATAGAAGGCGATAAAGAGCAGGCCCGGACCGAAGCTGTAAAGAATCGTCGCCAGGGTGCTGCGCTCTTCTCGGAGCGGCTTGGCGCTGATTTCGACCGCATGGTCGATCAGATAGGCTTCCAGACCCTGATCGACAAAGGCGGGCAGGATGGTCTTGAAATGGTCCACCTTCCTGGGCTCTTCCTTCGTCGGCGCCTTGGCTTCGCCTTTTTCCTCCGCGGAATGAATCGTAAGAGGCACTTTGAAACGGCCGGTGATCGTTTCGCCCCGGCTGAAGATCGCCTGAACATTATACTTGCCCACCTGATCCTTGAACAGGGTATAGGGGACGATGGACGGCTGTTCCGGCGCAGGCATCAGCAGCTTGATCAAGAGGAAGTTCGCAATGAGGATGAGGGCGAACCATATCCAGGTGCTGCGCGGCGGCATCTTCGCCCAGCCGGAGCCCTTTTTGGGTTCCGGCTTGTTGTCAACGGGTTTGGAGTTCCTGTCCTGCGATTTTGTTCCGGTCAATTTCATGGCTGCTCCTTGTCATGCGCCGTGCCTTCGTGATGTTATCAAGGCCTGCCGTTCCCCCTGCTTCCTGAAGCCTTCAGGGAGTCGACCTTCCAGATATGATCCAGATATTCCCGAATGGAGCGGTCGGAAGAAAATCCGCCCATCCGGGCTACATTCAGAATGGACATGCGAAGCCACTGTCCCTGCACGAGGTATGCCTTGCCAGCCTTCTCCTGAGCTTCGAGATAGGAGGGATAGTCTGCAAGGAGGCAGTATTCGTCGCGGCTGAGGAGCTCGTTGACAAGAGGCTCGAAGAGATCGCGGTCTCCCCGGGAAAAGAAACCGGAACGGACCAGGTCGATGATTTCCCGGAGCTCCTCATTCTGTTCGTAGATCTCCCAGGGCCTGTATCCCTGCATTTTCAGGTCTGTAACCTCCCTGGCCGTCAGGCCGAAGACCAGGAAGTTCTCCGGACCGACCGCCTCACGGATCTCCACATTGGCTCCATCGAGCGTGCCGATGGTGAGGGCGCCGTTCAGGGAGAATTTCATATTCCCCGTGCCCGACGCTTCCTTTCCTGCCGTGGAAATCTGTTCCGAAAGGTCCGCCGCAGGGTAGATGAGCTGGCCGTTCTTGACATTGAAGTCGGGAAAGAAGACGACTTTCAGCCGATCAGCGACATCGGGATCGCTGTTGACAACATCGGCGATGGAGTTGATGAATTTGATGATCAGCTTGGCCCTGGCGTAGCCGGGAGCGGCCTTCCCGCCGAAGATGACCGTGCGGGGCGGGACATCCAGAGAGGGGGTTCTCTTCAGCCGGATATAGAGCGAAATGATGTGGAGGGCATTGAGGTGCTGCCTCTTGTACTCGTGGATCCTCTTCACCTGGATGTCGAACAGGCTTTCCGGATTCACGACGATTCCGGTGCGCTCCGAAATGTGCCTGGCCAGCTCCATCTTATTGCCCTGCTTCACCTTGCGCCAGGCTTCGCGAAATGCCCCGTCATCGGCGAATGATTCCAGGCCGGCGATGGAATCCTGGGAGTTGCAGACCCAGTTTTCCCCCACCGCATCGGTGATAAGGCCGGACATTCCGGGATTGCACAGAAGCATCCATCTCCGCGGAGAAACGCCGTTCGTCACGTTCAGAAATCTCTCCGGGTAGAGTTCATAAAAATCCCTCATCACGGTTTCCTTCAGCAGATCCGTGTGCAGCGCCGCCACTCCGTTGATGGCATGGCTTCCCACGGCGGCCAGGTTGGCCATGCGGACATAGCGATCATCCGCTTCTTCGATGAGGGAAAGACGCCTCAACCGTTCGCTGTCGCCAGGATAGGTCAGTCGGACATCTTCGAGGAAACGGCGATTGATCTCGAAGATGATCTCCAGATGCCGGGGAAGGACCTTCCGGAACAGCGGCAGGGGCCATTTTTCCAGGGCCTCCGGAAGAAGGGTGTGATTCGTGTAGGAAAAGGTGTTTCTCGTGATCTCCCAGGCCCGCTCCCAGTCGATCCGCTGTTTATCCACCAGGAGGCGCATCAGCTCCGCCACGGCGATCGCAGGGTGCGTATCATTCAACTGCACCGCGTATCTCCGGTCGAAGGTGGCCGGCACACCGCCCCCGAGGCGGTGAACCCGGATCATGTCCTGAAGAGAGCAGGACACAAAAAAGAACTGCTGGGAGAGTCGCAATTCCTTTCCGGGTATCGGTTCATCGTTTGGGTAGAGGACCTTCGAGATCGTCTCGGAGGCCACCTTGTCCTCCACGGCACCGTAATAATCGCCCTCATTGAAGGCCTGAAAATCGAAGGATTCGCAGGCTTCCGATTTCCAGAGCCGCAGAAGGGCGACGTTTTCCACATGGTAACCAGGAATGGGGGTGTCATGGGCGATGCCCTTGACGACCCGCTCCGGCACCCAGCGGACGCGGAAGCGGCCCAGCCGGTCATAATACGTTTCCGTGTAGCCGCCCAGGGGAACGTAATACGCAATTTCGGGGCGGACGATCTCCCAGGGATTGCCGAACGCCAACCACTTGTCGGTCACTTCGCGCTGCCACCCATCGTGGATTTCCTGGTCAAAAATGCCGAATTCATAACGGATTCCGTATCCGATGGTCGGAATTTCCAGGGTCGCGAGGGAGTCGAGAAAGCAGGCGGCCAGTCTGCCGAGTCCGCCGTTTCCCAGTCCCGGCTCCCCTTCATGGGAAATCAGGGCATCCAGATCCAGTCCGAGTCGGGCCGTTGCCTCTTTCGTCTGTTCGTACATGCCGAGGTTCAAAATGGCGTTGCCCAGATGAGGTCCCGGCAGGAACTCGGCGGAAAGGTAGCAGACGGCGCGGCTGCTTTGCTGAAGGGACTCGATGGCCATGCCCCAGCGCTCGAGCAGCCGGTCGCGGACCGTATAGGCCAGGGCCATGTACCAGTCGTTCCGGGTGGCTATTTTGGGGATCCGCGCCTGAACGTAAACCAGATTTTCAAGAATATCGTTTTTTATGGCCTCTGCAGTCAAACCGGTCCGAAGGTCTTCCCTCACTATCGGATTTTCATCGGACTTTGGAGGATGCCGTCCATTCATGTTCTCTCTCCTGTTTCTCCGGCCGCGAACCTGTTCAGGAACGATCAATCCCGGTCAAACCGCTCCAGTTTCAGGGTGACGAGATTATAGCTGTCCGGGCATTGCAGCTCGATCACATCGCCTTCCCACCAGGGAAGGTTTCCGCCGAACTGGAAGGTGGAAAGGCTGGGAAAGATATCATGGAAGAAAAATCCGCATAGTCCGGCTGGATTATGACAACAGATTTCGAAGGTCTCCCCCTTTACATGGCCCGCATTGCAGTCCCCCTTCACGTCCATAACGGTGGCGATCACCTTTTTTCCCATTCCCGGATCTTGTGCCATAATGTTTCTCCTCCTTATTCTGCAAAAATTTCCTGACAAAACATTCCAAACAACTTTTTTTCACGTCACATTCAAAACCGGAGATCGATCCGTCGAGATCCAGGGCCGGGGATCCGATAACCGGTCTTCCCGATTTATCTGAAACTCGGACTGTCCACAGATCCGGCCGTCACAGTCATAGGTGATTTCCAGAAGCCGCACGTGATCCCGCCCCCAGATCATTGCTGTGCTGCAACGGGTTCCGTAACCGTCCATGGCAATGAATTCCGCCGATAGGCTGTGCTCCTCTGCAGGAGAAACGCCGGTGTCCGGAAGCGTATCCGGCGCCGCAAGCACCCTGGAGTCGAGCAGAAGCGCCAGATCTTTCATGGATCCAGGCTGTTCCAGCCAGCGGCACAGCTTCCTCCTGGCGCTTTCGACCTTAGGCCAGCCGGGCGTGTCCAGGCAGGCGTTGCTCAGGCCGTGCAGTCCAGGTTCAACCGGCCGCGGCTGCTTTTCCGAATTCAGATGGTAAAGCTCCTCTCCATCAAACACGAGCAGGTTAAACCCGCTGTAGGATGGCCGCTCCCGGCAGATCTCATCGAGATATCGGCTGGCCGGAAGCGCAGACTGCAGAAATCCGGATACCAGTTGGCCGCGGCTCTTTTCACAGCCCCGGCGATAGGCTGGGGCGCGGATGTTCGTCAAGGCGGCAAAACGGCCGCTGCCGGCATTGACGCCGAGCCACGTCCCCAGGGCTTCAAGATCGCGCCCGGCGACAATCTCGGGCTGATCGAGCCAGCAGGACATCGCGGCGGTTCCGCGATGAAAATATTCGTCCCGGTTGGCAACCAGGATCAACGGCGTCTCCGTTTCCGGCTGCCAGTCGAAGGCAATCAGGCACATGATTGCCCCCCCGATGGGGATATGCGTTTCGAAAAGCGGCTCACACCCTCATCTCCTCTCTTCCAAAACGGACCATCTCCTCGAGAATGCGGTCCACGTCGTCGCGTGTGGTCCGCAGGTTCATGAAGCAGGCCCGCAGACAGAATTTCCCTTTCACTTCCGCCCTGCCGAGGAATGCAACCCCTTCGGACAGCAGGCGGGCCAGGACACGCTCATTCTGGCCGTCGGACAGATTGCGGCAGCGGACGCACACGGCATTCAAGGTGACCGGGGCCAGCAGTTCCAGCTCCGGCTCGGCTTCCGTTCGCGCCTCCATATATTCCGCAAGGTCACAGAGATCGTCGATCGCTTTCGCATAGGCCTTTCGCCCGAAGGCCCGCAACGACCACCAGACCTTCAGCGCCTTGAAGCTCCGCGAGAGTTGGGGGCCATATTCCGCATAGTTCAGAAAGTCGGGATCGGAGAACATGGACAGGTAGGTCGGAACGAAGCTGTAGGTGGTCCGCATGTCCTCGGCGCGCCGAACAAGGACGCAGCCGGCCTCCAGGGATGCGAAGAGAAACTTGTGCGGGTCGAGCGACAGGGAATGGGCACGGCCTGCCGGCTGCAGATGGGGGCGCCTTCTTTCGCTGAGAACCGTCAGGGCGCCGTAGGCCCCGTCAATGTGAAGCCAGAGCCCTTCCTCGTCACAGAAATCCGCCAGCTCGTCAAGGGGGTCAAACGCCCCGGTGGTCACGGTTCCCGCTGAACCGACCACGCAGAAGGGGCTGAACCCATCGCGGCGGTCCTGCAGGACGGCCTCTTTGAGAAGATCCATCCGCATGCGGAACTGAGAATCGCAGGGAACATGGCGGACATGATTGAGCCCGATGCCGAGAATAACGGCCGCCTTGTCCACGCAGTTATGCACCTGGTCCGACACGTAGAGCCTCAGCGGCGATACCCTCCACTGCAGCCCGTCCATCCTGGCGGATGTTCCGAGGTACGTGTCCCGGGCAATCGCCAGGGCCGTCAGGTTCGCCATGGACCCGCCGCTCGTAATGATGCCTCCGCTCCCTTCGGGAAAGGAGAACAAGTCCTGAAACCAGGAAATGACCCGCTGTTCGATGGCATTGGCGGCAGGGGACAGCGTCCAAAGGTTACAGTTCTGATTGAGGGTGCTTGCCAGGGCATCGGCAAAGGCCGAGATCCCGTTGGGAGAGGGAAGCACGTAAGGCAGAAAGCGCCGGTGCGCCACATGCGTCGAATTCGGCATGACAACTTCCCGGAATTCCTGGAACAGCTCCTCAAGGGATCTCCCCTCTTCAGGAAGAGGCTCCGTCATGATCGCCCGCATGGCCTCCCGATCAATCTGTCCGAATCCGGGCGGATTCGAGAGATCCCCTTCATAGCCCGCCAGAAGTTCCCCCAGGAGATGGCCTGCCTTTCGGTGTGTATCAGGATCAAACAGAAGCTCATTCATTTCATGCCTCTCCTCAAGAATGTTTCGTGTCAATGCGGTTCACCGTCATGACCGACCGGCTGCATCATCCCGGCGCGCTCCGGCACACGGTCCGGACGGGGCAGGCGCCGCATCCCTTTTTCCGGCAGTGGTTCTTCCCGATGCGCAGGAGGGCGGATTCAAAATCGGGAAAATCCGCTGCCTTTCCACCGCTTTCCTTCCACCGGTTCTGCAGCAGATCGGAGGCCTGCTCCCCATCCCCGATCCCCCGGGGACAGAGACCGAGGTTTCCGGCGGCCAGCACGACCAGATCGGAGGGCAGAGGCCGCGCCTTCGGCCAGATTCCGCGCATCTCGCGCAGAAAGATGTTCACGGTCACACGGCCGATCCCCTTCGCCAACGCCTTGAGTCGCTCCTCCAAATCTCCGGCGTCGGAAGCCTCTCCGTGCAGCCGGTTGAGATCGCCACCATAGCGCTCCCGGAGCGTCCTGGAGAGCTCCAGCAGCTTGGTGGCGGTCTTGAAATCATACCTGGCGTAGCCGCCGCGGTCCAGGATCGACACCAGGCCGTCCCACCCGGTCCTCTCCATCTCCTCCGGCGTCAGGACGCCCGCCGCCTTGAAGGCCTCCATGGTCCGTTTTACGATGGTCTCGGAGATCCGGGCGCCGAACAGGACCGAGGCGAGAAACCACCGGAAGACATGGTCTGACCGGCATTCATCGAGGTCGATACCCATCTCCCGGGAGTACCTGCCGCCCGCCGCCGCGATGATCCGGGTTACGTCCATACCATTACCCGCTTTGAAACTGTCTCATGGCGCCCTGTAACGGATCCCCGGCCACCAGAGGGATTATCAGAGCATTTACGGTCCGGAATGATGATCATTACCTCAAGGACTTGACTATAAGGCAACATGCCCGGGACGGCTCTATTTCCAGCAGATCACTTGTTCTTTGGTGCCGAATTCCCCTAAAAAATAATACCTTATCAAGAGAAATGCAAGTCGGCACTGCAAGACGGTGTCGCCGGATCGGGTATGTCCCGAGGCTCTCACATAAGGGGCTTTTACTTCTTCAGCATCTTGATGATTTGGCCGCGGCTCGGTTCTTGACGCGGTGAGGCTTCAGCCTTGCGGAGATACATCGGGGGGACATTCCATTGGTGACCATCCGATGTGACCACCGTCACCGTTTTCCTGTTGTACTTGGAGATGATACCCGTAATGAGAGGGCGCCCATCGGGTTGAAACGACACCTGTTCTCCGATGCTGAACTCAAGCATCGCTCCGTGCGCCTTCATTTGGTGCAGAAACTTCAGTCTCGCAACCACCCGGTTGTTCAGGTCAATAAGTTCCGCTTCCGTGAGCCCGTCTATGTCAATCTTCATCATTTCTCAGCCCTGATTACAGAAAGATTTTCATTACATGAAAACACCGTTCCAATTGTGGACTTACTCTGAGAAGGCCTTTTCCCATCTTCTCCTTGGATTCGAGAACTTTACCTCTCCAGGATGAAACGTTCCGGGTTCATAGGGACGGCCTTTTTTCGTGTAGCGCGTAAGCCATTTCATGTGATCTTCATATTCCGGATGACCCGGATCAGATATTATTTTGAGCAGTTTATAGTATCCATGCACACCTCCGCAGTCTTCCGGCGGGCACGCCCGCTCACCGGCAATGCAACAGGGATACTTACGGCCGCTTTCTTTAAGCATGATCGCTTCAAGAAGGACATTGTGCGACCAATCGTCGCCGAAGTCGTAGTCGTAGATTGCGGATTTCCCGGGCTCCGTAAAATATTTGGTGATAGGCATCTCCCATCCGGGAAGTACTGCACGGTCAAATTTCTCTTCATCGGGAATGCCGATCTCGACGCTCGTCCTCATGTAATGCATGCGGATGTGGAATGCATGCAGATGGCAGTCAAGCCAGCCCATTGCATCCTGTATGGCAACATGCAAATCCCAGAAGGAGTAACCGGACGGCACTTGGATGACCCGCCAGATCGTTGGTTCTATTTCAAGCAACTCAATCCGGAATTGATAAACGATACCGCTGCGCTTCTTTGGCATTTATGTTCGCTCCCATCACTAAAATAATGAACTCCGTGGCACCAGTTATCATCACTCGGGACTGACCATGGCTCGCATCAGTTTCTTCCTGGATGGCCTGGAGAGCCTATCCGCAGTTCGGCATGGTCTGGAATCGCCACGGTAAGCCTTGAATCAGGAAGCGGCTTCGATCGTGTCTCCCTGGCTGGCACTATCGAGTTCAGGGCAGAACGAAACATAGCTGTTCCCTTTCCGTTCAATGATCACCGTGAGCTTTTTTGCATGGCATCTTCTCCTGCTTTCCGCTGCTCAATTTCTGATACCGTTCCATGATCAGGTAAATGCCCTGGTCGAAGATGCGGATGGTTTGGTTGAGGGTCTCTACGGCCTGGGACTGGTCGACGTTTGCAGCGAAGAGGGTCTGAAGATCCGGAAAGAGCCACATCTGGCGGCGCAGCATGAGAAGGGCCTGGATGGCCTCCTGGAGTGGGATTCCTTCTTGATAGCGGGCCTCTGCATATCGGGTAAAAAATTCTTCGAGGGCCGGATAGGGGCTCTTGTCAAAATAAATCTTGACGAATCTGTGGTAGAAACCCGCGGCGCAGTTGAGGCAGTGGTCCTTGGAAAGTTTTTGAAATGAAGGCGTTTTTGGATTTCTTCTTACCGCTTTTGCCCACTGCTCGGCAATTTCTTCGGCGTGGGATTCAACCATTTGAGCCAGTTCGTTGACAAAGACTCCCATAGTGACCTCCAAATTCGGTAAAAAAGAACGGGAAATTCAGAAAAGCCCGGGTTTGGGCGGCCATCTTTTCGATGGCGCCGTTTCCGGCTATCCCTTGATGCAGCACACGGCCCGAAGGCGGGCGACCTTCCGGGAAAGTCCGGCACGATGGACCACATCGATCACATCGTCCAGCTTTTTGTAGGCCTCCGGAATTTCCTCCTTGAGTGTTCCCTTGCCCGAGGCCATGACCAGCACGCCCCGGTCGGCCATTTCCCGGGCGATCTGCCGGCCGGAGCTGGCGCGCGTCGCCTGGGCCCGGCTCATGACCCGGCCGGCACCGTGGCAGGTGCTGCCGAAGGTTTCCTGATAGGCCTTTTCCGTTCCCACCATCACGTAGGAACCCGTGCCCATGTCGCCGGGAATCAGCACGGGCTGGCCGACCTTCCGGTAGCAGACGGGCAGTGCCGGGTGGCCAGGAGGAAAGGACCGGGTGGCGCCCTTCCGGTGGACACAGAGCTCCATCATGTTGCCGTCTACGGGAAAGGTTTCCAGTTTGGCGATATTGTGGCAGACGTCATAAAGGAGCTTCATGCCCAGCTCCCGGGGGCTTTTCCGCAGCGTTTTCTCGAAGGTTTCCCGCGTCCAGTGCATCAGCATCTGCCGGTTCGCCCAGGCGTAGTTCGCCGCACAGGACATGGCGGCCAGGTAATCCCTTCCCGCCTGGGATTCCAGCCAGGAGCAGGCAAGCTGACGGTCCGGAATCGGGACACCCAGTTCACTCATTTTTTTGACCATCCGGGCCAGGTAATCATCGCAGATCTGATAGCCCAGGCCCCGCGATCCGGTGTGGATCAGCACGGCCACCTGGCCAACGGAAAGGCCGAAGACCGCGGCCACTTCCGGATCGAAGATCTCCTCCACGACTTCCACCTCGAGAAAGTGATTGCCCGATCCCAGGGTCCCAAGCTGGTCCCGCCCCCGCTCGATGGCCCTAGGGCTCACCTTGTCCGGATCGGCACCGGCCATGGCCCCGTGGTCTTCCGTCGTCTCGATGTCCTCTTCCGAACCGTAGCCCTGGCTCACCGCCCAGCGGGAGCCCTGGGTCAGAACCTGGCGCTCCTCTTTCGGGGACAGCTTGAGAACCCCCGTTGAACCGACTCCCGAGGGAATATTGTGAAAAAGGGCGACCACGAGATCCTTCAGCCGGTCCCGGATGTCCTCGAAGTTCAGCCTGGAGGTGATCATCCGGCAGCCGCAGTTGATATCGTACCCCACGCCGCCGGGGGATATCACGCCGCTTTTCGCATCGAAGGCCGCCACGCCGCCGATGGGAAAGCCGTACCCCCAGTGCATGTCCGGCATGGCCAGGGAATACTTGACGATTCCCGGAAGGTGGGCCACGTTCATGACCTGCTGCGGGCTTTCGTCGTTTCCCATGGCCCGGAGGAGCGTTTCACTGCTGTAGATCAAACCGGGAACCCGCATTCCGCCGGTTCTGGGAATGGACCAGCGGCAGGCATCCAGTTTGTTCAGGGTCACGCTGATCTTAGACATCGAAGATCACCCGTCCTTTCCAGCCTTTCGGGGTGCGGACGACTTCCGCCTGGTGGTAGGTCGCCGCCTTGATCTCCATATTCAGGACATGCCTGCCGGAGTCGTAGGCTTCGCCGGACAGGGTCGCCTCCAAGGCGGTATCGGATATTTGACGAATTTGAACTTCCTTGATGAGCAGGCATCCCCCGCTCCAGAGATAGAGCGCCTCCCGGAGAAAATTGACCCAGAGATCGGCAAGGTCGGTACCTTCAACAACCAGATCACGGCTCACACGGATCTCCACCGCATCCAGCTCCGCCATCAGTTCAAAAATGGCCCTCCCGGCGCAGGCAAACACCTCCTCCAGCGAGGATCCCTCCACGTCCATGCCGAGATCCGCCGTGTGATCGAGAAGCCGCCAGGACGCGCTCACCGGTCCTAGTCCTCCTCCGGGAAGACAGGATCGGTCGGTTCATTCTCTTCGGAAACATTCTCCTCTTCCTCACGGGTGTCGCGCTCGGCACTGGTCATGCCCACGAGCTGTTCCTCCGCATCGAGTTCGATCAGCTTGACGCCCTGGGTGGTCCGATGAATCAGGGGCACGTCTTCAATCTTCATCCGGATGATCTTGCCGCTGTTGCTCATGAGCAGCAGGTCCTCCTCGCCGGTGACCTGCAGGATGCCCGCCACCAGTCCTCCCTTGCTGGGTATGATGCGCAGATTGATCGTTCCCTTGCCGCCCCGGCTCTGCAGGCGGTACTCCGAAACCGCCGTTCGCTTTCCGTAGCCCTTTTCAGAAACGGTGATGATGGCATTGCCTTCTCGCGGGATATCCATGCCGATGACGACGTCATCTTCATCCATGGAGATTCCCTTCACACCCCGGGCCGTTCTGCCCATGGTGCGGATGTCGTCCTCGTGAAAACGGATGGCCTTGCCCTGCCGGGTGGCCAGAAAGACATCCTGACCGCCTCCCGTGAGCTTCACATCGACCAGCTCATCCCCTTCGTCGATCGTCAGGGCGATGATTCCGCCGGAACGGGGATTGGAATAGGCGGAAAGATCGGTCTTCTTGACGATCCCCGCCCGGGTGGCCATGATGACCGCCTGCCCCTCTTCGAAGGATCGCACGGGAAGAACCGCCGCCACCCGCTCCTCCGGCCCCAGATTGATCAGATTGACGATGGGTTTCCCCTTGGCCATTCTCCCAGCCTGGGGAATCTGGTAGACCTTGAGCCAGTAGAGCCGGCCGGCATTGGTGAAGATCAGGACATAATCGTGTGTGGAAGCGATGAAGAGCTTCTCCACGACATCCTCTTCCTTGGTCATCATCCCGACCTTGCCGCGCCCGCCCCGGCGCTGGGTCCTGTAGAGGCTTGAGGGATTGCGCTTGATGTACCCCCCCTGGGAGTAGGTGACCACCATGTCTTCTTCGGCGATCATATCCTCGATATTGATGTCTTCCGAGCTGGCCACGATCTCCGTCCGACGTTCATCGCCGTACCGTTCGATGATCTCTTCCGTCTCCGAGATGATCACCTCCAGGACCTTCTGGGGATCATCGAGGATTCCCTGCAACCGCTCAATTTCCTTTAAGATGGCATCGAATTCTTCCTTGATCTTGCTCTGCTCCAGTCCCGTGAGACGTTGCAGCCTCATGTCCAGGATCGCCCTGGCCTGAATGTCCGTCAGCGAGAAACGGCTGCACAGGGCGGCTGCCGCCTCCTGGGGACTCTTGGATGCCTTGATGACGGCGACAACTTCATCGATGTTATTGAGGGCGATGATGAGACCTTCCAGGATATGAGCCCGCTCCCGCGCCTTGTTGACTTCAAAGGTCGTACGCCGGACGATGACGATTTTTCGGAATTCGATAAAACTCTTCAGGACTTCAATGAGATTAAACACATAGGGCTGACCGTTTTCGATGGCCAGCATGATGATCCCGAAAGTCGATTCCATCTGGGTGTGCTTGTACAACTGATTGAGGATCACGCTGGAGTTCTCGTCACGCTTCAGATCAATCACAACCCGGATTCCCTCGCGGTCGGATTCGTCACGGAGATCGGAGATTCCGGTAATTCTCTTGTCCTTGACCAGTTCGGAGATCTTTTCGATCATGGCCGCCTTGTTGACCTGATAAGGAATCTCGGTGACCACAATGCTCTCCCGGTCATTGCGTTCATTCTTCTCGATGATCACCTTGGCCCGCATCCGGATGATGCCCCGTCCCGTCCGATAGGCAGAGAGAATTCCTTCCCGCCCGTTAATGAACCCCGCCGTGGGGAAATCCGGTCCCGGAATATAGGTCATGAGCTCTTCCAGGGTCATTTCCGGATTCCGGATGAGGGCGATGGTCCCGGAAAGAACCTCCGTGAGATTGTGCGGCGGGATGTTCGTCGCTAAACCGACCGCAATTCCCGCCGTACCGCTCAGCAGCAGGGTCGGGAGCCGCGAGGGAAGAACGGAAGGTTCCGTCAGGGATTCATCATAGTTCGGGATGAAATCCACCGTGTCTTTTTCCAGATCCGCCAGAATTTCCTCGGTGATCCGGGCCATGCGGACTTCCGTGTAACGCATGGCCGCCGGGGGATCGTCGTCGATGGACCCGAAGTTTCCCTGGCCGTCAATGAGGGGATAGCGCATGGAAAAATCCTGGGCCAGACGGACGATGGTACCGTAGGCTGCCTGATCGCCATGGGGATGGTATTTACCGATGATATCCCCGACGATGCGGGCCGATTTCTTGTAGGGCCGGTTCCATCGGTTTCCCATTTCGCTCATGGCAAAAAGGACGCGACGGTGAACCGGTTTGAGGCCATCGCGCACATCGGGAATGGCCCGGCCGATGATGACGCTCATGGCATAGTCCATGTAGGACTTTTTCATCTCATCTTCAATATTTACATTGATATTTCTTTGTACTGCCAATGGATCCATTCTTTTTTATTCCTCTTTCCTAGACATCCAGGTTGGACACATAAAGGGCATTCTTGTAGATGAAGTCGCGACGGGGTTCAACCTGATCCCCCATCAGCGTGGTGAAAATCTCATCGGCCTGCACGGCATCATCCACCCGGACCTGCAGAAGGGTTCTCTTCTCTGGATTCATGGTGGTTTCCCAGAGCTGTTCGGGATTCATTTCTCCCAGACCTTTATAGCGCTGGACAGAAATCCCCTTCTTGCCCACGGAGGTCACGAACTGCACCAGAGCGGACATATCCGGAAGTTCCCGGCGGTCGCTTTCCTCTCCGTCCAGAGCCACTACCGAATAGGGGGGCTTGCCGACTGCGGAAATCTGGGAAAGAAGCGCCTTGATTTCCGAGAACTTCGGCGCTCGATAGATGGATTTTCCAAAGGAAATCCTTGAAGGCTTTCCATTTTTTCCCAGGCGGAAGAACATTTTATATCCGCCGTGCTCCTCATCTGCTTCCACACCCGTTTCCATGATCTCCTCCCCGAGGGAATCCGCGGTCTGGCGGGCCGTTTCCCTCAGGAGCCCTTCATCCTCAAAGTCCTGGATGGACAAAGACGGCCGTTCGGCGAGAGAGAGGATAATCTTTCGATTGCAGTCCTCTTTTTCGAACTTCTCCAGAATGGTCTCAACCCGTAGAATCTTTTTGACCAGGTTGAGCAGGGAATTGCCGGTGACGGCCTCTTCTTTCCCTTTGGAATAAAGTTTTATCCGCTTGACGCCATTCTGGAGGATGAAGTTGTTCATTTCGTCCTCGTTATGAATGTAAAGCTCGTTTTTCTTTTCCGTGATCTTGAAAAGCGGCGGCTGGGCGATATAGAGATATCCCTTTTCCACGAGCTCCCGCATCTGGCGGAAGAAGAAGGTCAACAGGAGGGTGCGGATATGGGAACCGTCCACATCGGCATCGGTCATGATGATGACCTTGTGGTAGCGGATCCGGCTGACGTCGTAATCCTCCTCCCCGATCCCCGTCCCCAGGGCCGTAATCATGGTCTTGATTTCCTCGTTCTGAAGCATCTTGTCGAAGCGGGCCTTCTCCACATTCAGGACTTTTCCCCGCAGGGGCAGGATAGCCTGGTTGCGGCGATCACGCCCCTGCTTGGCGGAACCTCCCGCCGAATCCCCCTCCACGAGATAAATCTCGCTTCGGGCCGGGTCCCGTTCCTGGCAGTCCGCCAGCTTTCCAGGCAGCGCCCCCACCTCCAGGGCGCTCTTCCGGCGTGTCAGCTCGCGGGCCCTCCGGGCCGCTTCCCGAGCCCGCGAGGCATCGAGGCATTTGCTCAGCAGCTGCTTGGCTGTCGTGGGATTTTCCTCCAGGTAGGTGCCGATTTTTTCGTAAACGATGCCTTCCACGAGCCCCCGCACTTCGGAGTTTCCCAGCTTGGTCTTGGTCTGGCCTTCAAACTGGGGATTGGCGACCTTGACGCTGATGACGCAGGAAAGGCCTTCCCTCAGGTCCTCTCCCCGCAGCGATTCCTTCCCTTTCAAGAGATTGTTGTTGACCGCATAGTTGTTGAAGACGCGCGTCAGCGCCGACCGGAATCCGCTCAGGTGCGTTCCCCCCTCCGTCGTGTTGATGCTGTTGGCAAAGGAAAAGATGTTTTCCGTGTAGGTGTCGTTGTACTGCAGCGCCACTTCCACGGTGCAGTCCTCCCGCGCTCCGGTGACAAAAATCGGCTCTTTGTGAAGGACCTTTTTGTTGCGGTTGATGTACTCGACGAAGGAGACGATGCCCCCTTCGTAAAAGAATTCGCTTTTCCGGTCCGTACGGTCATCGATCAAGGTGATGAAGATGCCGGAGTTCAGGAAGGCCAGTTCCCGGAGTCGGTTGGCGAGGATGTCGAAATTGAATTCCAGCTCCTCAAAGATCTCCTCATCGGGCTTGAAATAAACCTTGGTTCCCCGGCCGGAGGTCTGACCGGTCACGGTCAGCGGGTTCTGGGGCACGCCGCGGACATAGGATTGCGTATAAACCTTTCCGTCCCGGCGGACATTGAGTTCCAGGGAGCTGGAAAGGGCGTTGACGACGGAGACGCCGACCCCATGAAGCCCGCCGGAAATCTTGTAGCTGTCGTTGGAGAACTTTCCCCCGGCGTGCAGCTTGGTCAAAACCACCTCAGCGGCTGAAACTCCCGTTTCATGCATATCAACGGGAATTCCCCGTCCGTTGTCCTCCACCATGATGCTGTTGTCCACCCGGATTTTCACGGTAATCCGGTCACAGTATCCGGCCGATGCCTCATCGATGCTGTTATCCACCACTTCATACACCAGGTGGTGCAGACCATCCTTGCCGATGCTGCCGATATACATGGCCGGCCGTTTTCTGACGGCTTCCAGGCCTTCCAGGATTTTAATACTTTCAGCGGAATAATTGTCCGTTGTCATTTTTTCTGATCTCTCTTCCATACTGCTCTGTTGAATCACTTTGTTATTTTTCCGTTCCTACGCCCTCAAAGCTTCAGCGGCATCACGACGCAGAGGAAACGGTCGTTGTGGACAGGAAGAATAAGCGTCGGCTTCATGAAGGCGCCGATACTCATCATCACTTCCTCTTCCCGGATCACCTCGATAGCGTCAATGAGGTAATCCACGTTGTATCCGACCTGGATCTCGTCTCCGGAGTAAGCCACTTCCAGTTCGTCATTGGCCTCTCCCACATCGGGATTGTTCGAGTTCATAACGATTTTGCTGGAGGACACCGTCATCACCACGCCGTTGTACTGCTCCGTCGAGATGACCTTCATGCGCCGGAGGGCGTGCAGAAGCAAATCGCGGTTGAGGATCACCCGGGCTCCCTGCTCGCTGGGGATCACCCGCCGATAGTCAGGATACGTCTCGTCGATCAGGCTCACCTTCAACAGGGTGTTGGCGGTCTTGAGAACAAACATTCCCCGGTCCGAACCGATCCGGATCTCTCCAGGCTCCGAATCGATGAGCTTCCGGATCTCGGCGATTCCCTTTCGGGGGAGAATGATGCCTTCCTCCAGAGAAAAGGTGGGGGTTCCCTCAAGTATGTCGAAGCATTTCGCAAGGCGGTGTCCATCCGTAGCGACCACTCTCAGAACGGTCCCCTGTTCCGTCTGCTCCGTCTCCATCAGGGCGCCGACCAGGTTCTTGCGCGTTTCATCGGTGGAGACGGCAAAGGCCGTCTTGGAAAGCAATTCCTTCAACAGGGCCGCTTGGACGGGATAAAGGGGAACCTCCTCGTCATAGACCACCGTGGGAAATTCCATGGCGGAGACGCCGGGAATCCGGTAGACGGCCTTCTGACTGGTCAGGGTGACCTGATTATGGTCATCGCAGTAGAAGTGGATGCCTTCCTCCTGAGTTTCCCGGATCATTTCGAAGAGTTTCTTCGCGGAGAGAGTGATTTCACCATCCCTGACAACCCGTGCTTCGTAACTGGCCACCAGGCTCAGTTCCCGGTCCGTAGCCACGATCTTTATCTGGCCGTCTTCTGTTTGGATCAACAGGTTCCCAAGAATGGGCATGGTGCTTTTTTTATCAACAATTCCCAGAGTTTTTTGAACACCATCCAAAAAAACCTGTCTCGAAATATCGAATTCCATGACCTTTCCCCATTTCATCCTAATTAGTTTTTTATTTTTCTTTGTTTATTTATTAAAAGATAGTTCTAGTAATAAGTCCTGTGGATTGCAGTCAAGAAACATAAATCCATTTGAATTTCGTTTTGTTATCATAAAAAAGACCTGTTGATAAGTCCCTTGTCGCCCTGTTAGTTCTTTTTAAGAAGCTGATCCTCAATTTCCTGGAGGAGCGCTTTCAACCTGGCGTCCGTCTCGAGCTGTTTGCGGATTTTGTTGTTGGCATAAATGACCGTGGAATGATCCCTGCCCCCGATCTTTTCCCCGATGTCCGGGAAGGAGCTTCCCGTGAGCTTCCTGGTCAGATACATCGCCATCTGCCTGGCCATGGCGGTGCTCTTGTTCTTGCTCTGAGATTTTATGTCGGAGATTTTCACGTTGCACTTGGCGGCGACGGACTTGATGATCTCTTCAAAGCTTACCTCGTCAGCCTCCCGCTGCCTGATGATGTCTTTCAGGACTTCCTTGACCAGGTCCAGGTCGATGTTTCTTCCCGTCACCGAGGAATAGGCGGCGATCCGGACGAGAAAGCCTTCCAGTTCGCGAATGTTCGATTCGGCATGGGAAGAGATGTAATAGGCCACGTTGGTCGGGACCAGGATGTTGTTTTCCTGGGCCTTTTTTTCCAGGATGGCGATCTTGGTTTCTATCTCCGGCGGCTGGATGTCGGCAATAAGCCCCCATTCGAAACGGGAACGGAGACGGCCCTCGAGGTTGGGAATGTCCTTGGGGAATTTGTCGCTGGTGACGACGATCTGCTTGCCCGAATCGTGAAGCGTATTGAAGGTATGGAAGAATTCCTCCTGGGTTCTTTCCTTGCCGGCGATGAACTGGATGTCGTCCATGAGCAGGCAGTCGATGTTGCGGAACTTTTCCCGGAACTGCGGCATCTTGTCAAAGCGGATGGAGAGGATCAGCTCGTTCATGAATTCCTCCGCCGAGACGTAGACCACATTCATGTCGGGGTAAATGGACATGCTCAGAAGCCCGATGGCGTTGAGAAGGTGCGTCTTGCCCAGGCCCACCCCCCCATAGATGAACAGGGGGTTGTAATTCTTGGCGGGCTGTTCGGCCACGGCCACGGAGGCTGCATGGGCGAACTGATTGGAGGATCCCACAACAAAGCGTTCAAAACTGTAATTGGGGTTCAAGGTCGGGTGCACCTTCTGCCTTCGCGTTTCCTGGGGTTGAGGTTCGACGGTTTTTTTCCTACGCGCCGGATTGGTCGCGGAGCGGGGAAGTTTTTCCGATTCCGGAAGAATAATAAAATCGATTAAGTACTCTTTTCCCGCTGAGCTGGAGAGGGCCTGGGAAATCACCTCTCGATAGTTTTCCGTCAGCCAGTCTTTGAAAAACTTGTTCGGCACCGATAAACTGGCGCGATTGTTCTCGATCGATGCCAGTTTCAGCGGACGAATCCAGGTTTCATAATTCTGTGAACTTATTTTTTCCTTAATAATTTTAATACTTTCTTCCCAGATATTCTCCACTTTGTAACACCTATCCACACACTTATCAACATGTGTTGATAAGTGTTGAGAAAAATTTACTCCTTACGGGGAAAGAGGCTCCATGGTCTCCTCTTTTCCGCGATTCATTTCGTCGGATTTAACAGGGCGAGCAGACGGTCCCGCTCTTCAGAAGAGGCATATCGAATCTCAATTCTGCCTTTTTTACGTCCTTGTCGAATAACGACCGATGTCCGGAGCCGGGTGGAGAGGGCCCTTTCCAGCACCTCCAAGTGACGGGCCTCATCGCCTGGGGGTCTTTTGGGAGGCCTTTCCAAAGGCCTGGCAACGAGGCGCTCCGTTTCCCGTACGCTGAGCTTCT